>OHJC01000273.1_pt1 | contig 32620 bp, 29 predicted proteins | sample 1568461 | NCBI WGS metagenome assembly OHJC01 (sample SAMEA3879535, study PRJEB24766) | human gut metagenome | biome: human-associated habitat; feature: feces | place: USA | collected 1985/1987 | reverse complement strand
TAAGAATTCTATGCAGTCGGCTCTCATGGCACCCACGGAGGTGCTCGCCGAACAGCACTACAAAACTTTTCTGAGGCTCTTCGAGGGCTGCGGAATAAATGTCGAACTGCTCACAGGTTCGGACACAGCTGCGCAGAAAAGGCGAAAAAAAGAAGCCCTCAAGGCGGGCGAAATCGACCTGCTCATCGGCACTCACGCAATAATCCAATCGGATGTTGAGTTCAAGTCCCTCGCGCTCGTCATAACCGACGAGCAGCACCGTTTCGGCGTTGAGCAGAGAAACGCGCTCGGCGAAAAGGGCAAGAATCCGCATCTCTACGTCATGTCGGCAACGCCCATTCCGCGCACTCTGGCGCTGATAATCTACGGCGAGCTGGACATATCAATTCTCGACGAGCTGCCGCCCGGCAGACAAAAAATCGAGACTTACGTCGTCACCTCGGAACTGCGGCAAAGGGCATATAACTATGTAAAAAAGCACCTCGACGCGGGGCGGCAGGGGTATATAATCTGCCCGCTCGTTGACGAGGGCGAGAGCGACACGGAGCTCGCCTCCGCCGTGAAATACGCAGACGAACTGCAGCGCGGCGATTTTCGCGGCTACACGGTCGGGCTGATGCACGGCAAGATGAAAAGTGCGGACAAGAAAAAAGTTATGGAGTCGTTCTCAAATGGCGAAACGCAGCTGCTCGTCTCGACGACGGTCATCGAAGTCGGCGTCGACGTGCCGAACGCCGTGATTATGGTTATTGAAAACGCCGAGCGCTTCGGGCTCTCTCAGCTCCACCAGCTCCGAGGGAGAATCGGGCGTGGGCAGTATAAATCCACCTGCATCCTCATCACGGACGCAAAAAACGACACGGCGCAGCGGCGCATGAAGGTCATGGAGACGACGACAGACGGATTTAAAATAGCGGACGAAGACCTCAAGCTGCGCGGTCCGGGCGAATTTTTCGGCTCGCGCCAGCACGGACTGCCGGAGATGAAGATTGCCGACATGCTCGAAGACAGAAGCACGCTCGAAGAGACGCAGCGAGCGGCAAAGGAAATCATGGCGCGCGACCCGGAGCTTTCATCGCCCGAGAGCACGGCTCTGAAAAACGAGATCCAGCGGCTTTTCGACGCAGTCGGAAGCGCAGGAATGAACTGAAAAACCCGTATTGTACCAAGCAAGTGTTCATAAACAATTTCAGTCCCGGCAGTGATATCTGCCGGGACTTTTTGTATATATAATGCGATTATACGGAGTAATAAATTGGGACTTGTCGCAGAATCTATTTTGGCTCCCCTGTAGGAGAGCTGGATACGCGAAGCGTAGACTGAGGGATTAGTTTTGTTTTGCTCAAATCAATAAATAAAACATATACAATGCGGGCGGATATTATTCGCTCGCGAAATTTGTAGTGACTTATTGTCTCGCATTTTGTAGGGTGCGGCGACCTCGACGCACCGATGCCGCGCAAGCGGCACGGGATCTTTGATTTTACCGACCGTAGGGACAGCCCTTGCGGCTGTCCGCTATCGGCGCAGCCGATACAGGGTTTAGCAATTGTAATTCACTGATAATTAGTTTCTCCTTCGCTACGCACTCTAATCAAAGGATGTATACTACCCGCGTTTCGGCATTTTCTTTTTATTTGAAAAAGAAAACGCCTGCAAAAGAAAAGCAAACGAGCCGTTCCCGCTCGACACCCGCAACGCCGCGCCGCAGTACACAGCCCGCGACTCTCAGTCAGCGGCTCGGCACATTCGCCCGTAAACTCGCTTCGCTCAAACAATACGGGCTCGTGCGTCTTGCTTCGCAAGCCGTTCCCTCGCTCCCCTAAGAAAGCTTTCAAACACTGCGACGTGGCTATTGAAAGTCTGATTACAAAAATCAGTTGAATCACTTACTTTTACTTTGCTACAGCTCGAGCGATAGACAAACAACGTGCTTCTACGCACATTTCGGCGTCCCGTACCATCTGCAATTCTGCGTGGCAGAACAGCATAAACCCCGACTACAAATCATAGTCGGGGTTTGTTATTTGGTTTATGCCGAATATGCCTCTTATTTCGGCAGGTTGGCGAACAGCTTTACATTGTCGAATGTGTATGTATACTTGCCGTCCTCAATGCCATGGATTATCTCGCAGACCTTGTCGTTATACGGAGTCGGCACACCGTACTTTCTGCCGTAGGCGCAGACAACGCCGTTTATCGCGTCGACTTCGCACTTCTTGCCCTTTTCGAGATCCTGGAGCATGCTCGCCTTGAGAAGCCTGTGCTTCTTGATGCATATCGGGATGAGCGCGAAGGATATCTTCTTCTTTATGCCGTTGCCCTTGTAGTCGAGAAGCTTGACGATATCCTTGCCCTGAACAGGCTCTATTTTTATGCCCGCAGCCGCGGCGACATCGATGCACTCTTTTATAAGGTTCTGGCAGCAGACACGGGAGGTCTTGTTCTCTGCGGCGTCGCCGAAAGTGCCGCCGATAACGGCGGACATGCCGCTGAACGCGGCGTTGATGAGCAGCTTCGACCAGCGGACGCCCATGAAGTTATCCTCAACCTCTACGGGGCACATCTTCTCAAGCAGCGCTTTAACCTGCATGAGTTTGTCGTCCTTCTGACCGTTCATCCTGCCCAGACCGAAGCTCATGCTGTCGGGCTCGCTCGTAAGCTCGGAAACGCCCTTGCCGTGGAGCGTTGCGCCCCAAGCGACGGTGCAGCCCATCGTTCTGTCCTCGCCAACGACCTCAGAGACCGAGAGCTCCGGCAGTCCGTTCTGAAGCGTGCAGACGATGCAGTCATCGGTCATGTTCTTCTGAAGATTCTTCAGAACATTTACGTTGTCGAGCTGCTTTGTCAGCAGGATTATCAGCTCATATTTTTCGGTCATCTCGTCGGGAGTCAGCGCGTGAACCGGGACGGTCATATTGACGGTGCCGATTATCTTCGCGCCATCTTTGTTGAGCGCGTCGACATGCTCGCGGTTGCGCGTGATAAGATCGACATCCACACCCGCCTTCGCGAGATATGCGCCGAGCACGGTGCCCAGCGACCCTGCGCCGTAAATTGCGGTTTTCATAGGAATCCCCTCTTTGATAAAATTTTATCGATATGATTATATCACGCAGAGCGGCGATTTACAAGAAAACTTTTCGTTCCCCGCGGAGTATGTCCGCGAGAATTATTTTGATTTATCCCAATAGGGGTAATCGGTAAACACGAACTTTCCCTCCGCATTTTTCCCTGTCGGCAGCTTGACATAGATGATATCGTCAACTGAGCGTTTTCTTACGGCCATAACAACCGTGAAATTCCCGTTGCCGTCATCCTCGACGTGATGCATCCAGCTGTTATAGGAGACTTCGCCGTCGTTTTTCTTATATGCTACATATATGTTGTCGTTATGCTCTATCAAATCCCTGTCGGCGACAGCTTGGCTCAGTATTTTATCTGTAAACTCCTCGGAAAAGACCTCTAAAAATTTTTTGCGGACCTCTTCCATCGTGGTCACATACCGGTATTGGGGGAACATTGGAATATACTTTCTGAATCTTATTGTCACGGGCTTTTCCCCGGCGGAATACTCGCCCGCAAAATTCAGAGTCAGCCAGAGGCTTCGCGCCTTATCCGCCAAATCCCGCGCGTCGGTCTCATGCAGAATAGACCCGTCCTCGGGATAAAGCTCATACCCGTTTATGCCGTGCAGGCTTTCGATTATTGCTCGCTTGTCGCTCTCATAGGTCTCCCAAAGCGCAAGCGCGGCCTCGGAAACTTTTTCCGAGTATGCGTTTATCCGATAATGGTCGCGCGCCGTAACAAACAGGGTGTTTTCGTCCGAAACAAGCCGCCCCACTTCCACTCTGCCCTTGTAGGAGTCCGAGGAATAGCCGTTGCCGGTATCGATTATAAAGAACGTGAGCTCATTGCCGTCCGTTTTATCGACGGAAAACGCCACCATGCCCTCCGAAAAACTGGCGCTGACTACGCCTACCCAACTTTTGGGCAGCGAAATCGCATAGCTCCCTTCGGAAAACTCGGTGCTTCTTATTTTATTCGAGGTTATCAGCCTGTTAATCCCGGCTCTTAATGTTTGGTAATTTTTCGGGAAGTTATTGCTCCCGCTCGCCTCAATCTCCGTTCCGTCCGCCAAGACAGCAGAAAAGCTCATCGAGCTTCCGTCGAGAACATCGGGGGGATTTGCACCTCGGAAGCCCGCCCATTCATCTATTCTGCAATTTCCGAACAGGGCGCACACCTCGCGGTAGAGATTCTCATCCCCGTCAACCGAGCGGATGACGTCACGGGATTCGACAAAGCAGGACAGCTCGCTATCCCAGTCGTTCGAGCTCATATAATACTCAAGATGTACTCCGTCCTCTGTTTTGCATCCCTCATACACGGCGTTCTGTGCCGAGCAGTTGTTCTCCGTCAGCTTAAAGCTTTTAAATTCCATAGGATCGCCTCCGTAGTCATTGTTCTGTTTCGATGAGCACGCGGGAAAAATCAGCAAGAGAATGCACACGAGTGCAAAAGAAATAAAGCGCTTTTTCATTTTCCTGTTACCTTTCCTTGATATGCCGCACTGCGCCAGAAGAGCAAGGGCTTCGGTTCTCTTATGTCCGTTATATTTTCTGTTCCGAACAAGTCACTCCTTTATAAGCTCATTTCTCAATATTAATTATATCACAACGCATTGATTTTTCAAGAAATAACCGAAAACTCGGGAGTTTGACTCCAAAAAAAGCTGTCGGGCGCAAAAAGTCCTTCAAAAATGCAGAAAAACTCCCGAACAGCAATGCTGCCCGGGAGCTGATATTCGTCTTGTAAGCGGTAAAAATTCAGCGCTTCGAGAACTGGGGTGCACGGCGAGCGCCCTTGAGACCGTATTTCTTTCTTTCGGTCATTCTCGGGTCTCTGGTCAGGAAGCCTGCCTTCTTGAGTGCGGGGCGAAGCTCTGCATCATACTGAAGGAGTGCTCTGGAAATACCGTGGCGGATAGCACCTGCCTGACCGGTCACGCCGCCGCCGTTGACGCGGCAGATGACATCGAGCTTTTCGCTGGTGCCTGTAAGAGCGAGAGGCTGGCGGACGATGAGCTTGAGGGTCTCAAGGCCGAAATAATTGTCAATCTCTCTGTCGTTGATGATGATCTTGCCGGTGCCGGCATAAAGACGGACTCTGGCGACTGATTTCTTTCTGCGGCCTGTGCCGTAGAAGTAAGGAACTGAATCGTACATTATTTATTGCCTCCCTTCATTAAAGAGCCCACTCTTCGGGCTTCTGTGCTTCGTGCTTGTGCTCAGCGCCTCTGTAAACGCGGAGTCTGGTCAGAGCGGTGCGGCCCAGAGTAGAATCGGGCAGCATACCCTTAACTGCAAGCTCGACAGCGAACTCGGGCTTTGTCTTCATGAGGGTGCTGTACTTGACCTCTTTCATGTTGCCGATATAGCCGGTGTGATGATAATACATCTTCTGGTTGAGCTTGTTGCCGGTGAGGACAGCCTTCTCAGCGTTGATGATGATTACATGATCGCCGCAGTCGGCGTGAGGAGCGAATGTGGGCTTATGCTTGCCGCGAAGAAGGACGGCAGCCTGAACTGCTACCTTGCCGAGAGGCTTACCGGCAGCATCGATGACATACCACTTACGGGTGATGTCGCCCGCTTTGGGCATATAAGTTGACATACTTGTTACCTCCGATTTCTTAATGCTACGATATATTACCACATCGCTCTATGCTTGTCAAGCACTTTTTCTTTAAATTTTAATTTATGTTTTGCTATCTCCGTTTTCCTCAAGTTTTCTCGTTTTTTCATACCATTTGCTCGCTTATGATTTACGAAAAATTTTGCCGATAGCGCGATAAAATCGACAATCTACCGCTCAAATTGACTTTATCCCCGGCATAGTATATAATAAATGTATTATATAAGCTCACGGAGGCAGACATGAAAAAAGAAGAGATAAAGCGCATGAACGATCTCTATCACCTGTCGCAGGAGAGGGATCTGAGCGAAGAGGAATTCGCCGAATGGGAGGGTCTCAAAAAGCAGTATGTCGCCGATTTCAAGGCGAGCCTTACAGCCCAGCTCGACAATACATATATAATAGACGACAAAGGCAACAAGCGCAAGCTCGAAAAGAAGTCGGGCGACAAATGATCTGCGCGGACACAAAAACGAAAGAGTGATTTTATGTTTTGCAGAAATTGCGGAAAGCAGCTCGAAGACGGATTCAAGGTCTGCCCATATTGCGGCGAACCGGTGAGCCTCGCGGAGAGCGACGCCAGACGCGCGGCACAGGAGCAGACTGCCTCAGAAGATACTCAGCCCGTACATAATGATATTCTGAAAGAGCCGACTCCCCTGCCTGCTCCCGCACCTGTTCAGCCAAAGGCGAACAAAAAGCCCGAGCCGGAAAGCGAAAGCACCGGCGGATGGAAAGTTCTCGGATTTTTCCTCGGCTTCTTCGGTCCGCTGCTGTGGTTCCTGCCGCTCGTCAGCCTCGTGCTCTATCTTATATGGAAGAGCGACAAGCCGAAGGTCGCAAATGGCATCGGTCAGTTCACGCTGATAGGTCTCGCGGTCGGCGTGGGACTCGCAGTTATTATTGCGATAATCGTCGGAGTGCTGTTTGCGATAACCGCGTCGATGACTGTGTTTGAAATGATACGCAGCTTCTTCCACGGTTCGCTCGGCGGGATAAACGATCTCGTCAGAAGCATCCCGTTCATCGACTGAGCAACATAAAAATATTGAAACCGCCCGTGTTTTTTCCTTCAGAAATTCGGGCGGTATTTTTTGCGCAATTTTGAATTTATTCATTTATATTCACTCGATATTCAGCAATTATTCATTGATTCTTTTCCGCAAGCGGTAAAGCTTTCCTCCTTGCTAATGTGGATAACTATGTGGATAATGTGGATAACTTTTATGTTTTGATGACTATTTGGAATATATGCGTAAAGCAAAAAACTTTACAGTTTGATTTTAATAACTATATGGAAATATTCTGCATAAGCCGCATATGCAGTGACAAAAAAATTAACCCGGTTGCAGGAAAACTTGCAGCCGGGTTTTATGCATAAAATTTTACGCGTGATTTTTGTCTATTTTGCCAATATCAGACGTTCGCGAGAGCCGCGTCGAGATCGGAGATTATATCATCGACATTCTCGGTTCCGACGGAGAGTCTGACGAGATTTTCATAGACTCCGCAGTCGTCGAGCTCCTGCGCGGTGAGCTGGCGATGAGTTGTGCTCGCCGGGTGCAGGCAGCAGGTGCGGCTGTCCGCAACATGGGTGACTATCGCTGCGAGCTTGAGGCTGTCCATGAATCTGACCGCGTCCTCTCTGCCGCCTTTTATTCTCAGCGAAATGACGCCGCAGGTGCCGTTGGGCATATACTTCTGCGCAAGGTCATAGTATTCGTCGCCCTCGAGGCCGGGATAACGGACGGACTCGATCTTCGGATGAGCCTTCAGGAACTTTGCAACGGCGAGAGCGTTTGAGCAGTGGCGCGGCATACGCAGATGCAACGTTTCAAGTCCGAGATTGAGCAGGAATGCGTTCATCGGGGACTGAATTGAGCCAAGGTCGCGCATGAGCTGAGTCGTACACTTTGTTATATATGCAGCCTTGCCGAACTGCTCGGTGTATACAACACCGTGGTACGACTCGTCGGGAGTTGTAAGTCCCGGGAACTTGTCGTTCTGAGTCCAGTCGAAGTTGCCGCTGTCAACTATAACTCCGCCTACGCTTGTCGCGTGGCCGTCCATATATTTTGTGGTCGAATGGGTAACTATATCCGCGCCGAACTCAAACGGGCGGCAGTTTATCGGGGTCGGGAAGGTGTTGTCGACTATCAGCGGCACGCCGTGGGAATGAGCCGCTCGCGCATACTTCTCAATATCGAGCACAACGAGCGAGGGATTAGATATAGTCTCGGCGAACACGGCTTTTGTGTTATCTTTGAATGCCGCGTTGAGCTCCTCCTCCGTCGCATCGGGGCGAACAAAAGTGAAATCGATGCCGAGCTTTCTCATCGTGACATTGAAAAGATTGAAAGTTCCGCCGTATATCGCGGACGCGGCAACGACATGGTCGCCTGCGGAGCAGATATTGAAAACGGAGAAGAACGACGCCGCCTGGCCGGACGAAGTGAGCATCGCGCCGACGCCGCCCTCAAGGTCGGCTATCTTCGCGGCTACGCAGTCGTTTGTCGGGTTCTGGAGACGGGTGTAGAAATATCCGGACTCCTGCAGATCGAAGAGCCTGCCCATCTGCTCGCTCGATTCGTATTTATATGTCGTGCTCTGGACTATCGGCACAACGCGCGGCTCGCCGTTTTTCGGAGTGTAGCCGGACTGCACGCACTTTGTTTCTATATTAAAGTTCATTTTGTCTCCTCCTTTTTGTCAGTCTTTGAGAAAATGACCCATAAGGTCGAAGCCGGGATCAACAAAATTGCCGGTCTCGGATGCTGATTTTTCATTTATGCTCGCAACGCCGCTGTCAAGCTCTTTGCCTTTACGGTAAATCAGATACGGCACGGGGTCGGATGCGTGGGTGCGGGTCGATATCGGGGTCGGATGATCCGGCAGAACCATGACTTTATAATCGTCCTGAGTGTTGAGATAGTCAAGGATTATAGGCATTATACGGCTGTCAATAAGCTCGATTGCTTTGACTTTATTTTCGGGCTCGTTTCTGTGACCGCACTCGTCGGGAGCCTCGACATGGATATAGACAAGGTCCTGACCTTTACGCCATTCGTCGATTGCAGCGTTCGCTTTGCCCTCGAAATTCGTGTCGATATAGCCGGTTGCGCCCTCGACTTCGGGGGTGTTCATGCCGGCGCAGATGCCGATGCCCTTGAGCAGGTCAACTGCCGAGACGATGCTGCCTTTCACGCCGAACTTCTCTTCAAAGGACGGCAGAGCAGGACGGCTTCCCTCGCCCCAGAGCCAGATAGAATTTGCGGGGAGCTTGCCCTCGGCGATTCTCTTCTTGTTCACGGGGTGATCTTTAAGAAGATCGTAGCTCTCGCGCATCATGGCAATGAGCTTTTCGGCGTTCGGCGAAGTTGAAAGATATTCGCCGATAACTCTGCCGGAGATATCATGCGGAGGAGTCATCTTGCCGAGATCCGTCGTGCCGTTATGTACGATAAGGCAATGGCGATATGCCACGCCGCTGTAAAAATCAAATTCGCTGCTGCCGAAATGCTCCTGCACGGTCTCGATTATCTGCGCCGCCTCTTCGGTCGAGATATCGCCGCCGGAGTAGTCGAGCATGGTCTTTGCGCCGTAATCCGCCTCGTCGCTCAAGGTGACAAGGTTGCAGCGCAGAGCGATATCCGTTTCGCTCATCTTGACTCCGATGCTGACCGCCTCAAGGGGCGAACGTCCTGTGTAGCACTTCTTCGGATCGAATCCGAGCACGCTCATATTTGCAACATCGCTGCCGGGTTTGAGTCCCGCGGCAACGGTTCTGACAAGTCCGACTTCACCCTTCGACGCGAGCGCATCGATATTGGGCTTCTTTGCAACTTCCATCGGCGTTTTTCCGCCGAGAGCCTCAACGGGATAATCCGCCATGCCGTCGCAGAGAACTACAGCATATTTCATATATCTTCACCCTTTCAGAGAATTTATGCACAAACGATGCATATCGGGCGCGGCAAGTTCAGTTAGCATATGCATACTTGCCCGCCGCTGCTTTAATTATATCATAAAGTATCAGCGCATTAAAGCGGAAATTGCGAAAGATTATACACATATACTATATAAAAAAGAGTGCAAAATGACGAAAAATTATTTGTCAAAATGCGCTTGCAGCATATAATTGAGCGAGGCACAATGATATAATCGATTTGGAAGAAATATTCAGGAGGAGGATACATATGACAAGAAAATTATTCGCGCTTTTGCTCGCGTGCCTGCTCATTCTTATAAGCTTCACGGCATGCGGCACAAAAACGCCCGAGCCCGGCACGACCGCGGCAGAAGACACAACTGCGGCAGAAGCCAACGCGCAGACGAGCGCAGAAGAGACGAGCTCCGAAGCGGTATCCGAATCCGCAGAGGAGAGCACTGCTCAGAACACGCAGAAACCGACGGCAGACAAGCCGGCATCAAAGCCCGCAACAACTGCAAAATCGAAGAATTCCGGTTCAGCTTCAAAAGGCAAGCTTGAAGTCAGCGCAGGAAGCGTAAAAAGCATCACCGAAGCAAAAGTGCTCAGGGCGTGGAAGCTCAATTCAAACGGAGTGAATATAGAAATCCACCGAATAGCCTATGGGCCGCAGATAACTCAGGCTTTCAAAAAAGCGAACGCTGACGGCGCTATCGACTACGACAAGACGGTCACTTATCAGCCGGTAGTCAATATAGCGATAATCACCTGCTCGCCCGAGCACATCGGCGTTGCATCGAGCCAACAGCTCCTTGGCACGAATGTCGGCAAGGTCGAAGATATGGGCAGAAAGAGCGGCGCGCTCATAGCGATAAACGGCGAGGCAGGCTCAACATATAAAAAAGGCGCTCCGACAATTCGCAACGGCTCGGTAGTTTCGACCGACGGCAGCGGGCAAAAGCGACTGCTGATCTACAGAAACGGCACATGGAAAGTCGAAACGCTCACAAACGAGAACTGCAAATCGTATATCTCGCAGGGCGTTTACAATTCCCTGCGCTACCAGTGGCAAGTCATAACAAACGGCAAGGCGACCAACGAGCACGACACTTATTATCACAACCGCACGGTGTTCGCGCAGATATCGGAGAACAAATATATCATGGCCGTCGGCGAATTTATGCCGCTCGACAATATGATGAAAGTCCTCATAGCATACGGCGCGAGGAATGCATTCCTGCTAAACGGCGGCAACTGCTCGTCGATGTATGTCAAGGGCATCGGCAACACGACCGGCACAAAAGCGACTCAGCTCAAGAGTCTCAACAAGCCGTGCGTTATCGAGAGCGAATTTTTCGCGGCAAGCGGCATGCTCGGGCTCAACTCCGCCGGGAAGCAGAAGCTGGGCGGACCTTGCAACGAGCTCGACATAGTATATGTAAAATAAAACAGAAGGGGTGAGCCGGTGAAAAAAGCTTTCAGAGCGGCTGCAATTGCGGCAATATTGCTATTTGCGCTGACTTTTATCGGGAACGCAAAAATCAAAAACGCATCGGCTCACCTGCTGTTTTCTTCGTCCGTCAGCGTCGGTGGCAATGAATCGCGGGAAGTCACGCTCAAGAGCGGCGACAGAATAGCCATCGGCTCATATCTCGGCGAGCCTATTATATGGAGAGTCATCGAAACGGGCGGCAAAACTCTGCTCATGAGCGAAAAAGTGCTGTGCTTCAGGGCGCTCGACCCGTCTGAAGACGGCATCGGCAGTTCCGATTATCTCGCCTCTCCCCTGCGCGTATGGCTCAATTCGGAGAGCGGATTTTTAAATCCGGAGAATTTTTCAGAGTTTGACCTTTCGCTCATATCGCCTGACAAAAACGGCGATTCAATATTCCTGCCGTCAAAAGATATGCTCAAAAATATAAGCGCCGCCGACCGCCGCAGAAGCCCGACCGAGCAGTGCATCAAAAATGATACTTCGCGCTATTTAACTCTGCGCAAATACTGCTGGTATTGGACAAGCTCCCCGATTTCGACAAATCAGAGCAGCGTGACGGCGGTCACCACGACCGGCGGATTCTATAAAACGCTCGCGGCGGACGAGCTGTGCGGCGTATGCCCGGCGATATATCTTCGCAGCGGTATTCTCGTTCTTTGCGGAAGCGGAACCGCCGAAAATCCGTATGCGTTGGCGGGAGGTGGCGAAAGATGAGAGAAAAGCTGAAAGAATTTCAAAACTCTCCGCGCTCGATAATCGCCGCATTCTCCGCCGCCGTGCTGTTTTTCTGCACAGTATTCACGCGGCTGATCCTCAAAACCGACGACGGTCACTTTCTCGGCATACTCCACCGAAACGGATTCACGGTAACAAGCTGGCTGCACGAGCGGTACACGACCGTGTCCGGGCGGATAGTCGGCGAATGGCTGATGATAAACTTCCTGCGCCTGCCGCTCATTTTCTGGAAGCTGTTCATCGCCGCGCTGATTATATATATAATGTATTTTCTCTGCCGCCTGTCGGACTTTTTCGGCGAAAAGACAGATATAAGACAGAGATATATCTTCGCCTGCTCGGTGCCGTTGGCAGTATTCCTGCCATGCCTCAACCCGTCGGTGTTCTGGTTTGCGGGTTCGTTCACATTCCTCGTTCCGTTCGCCGCCTTGCTTATCACGGTGACTCCACTCACATTCGAGGTGTTCGGCGGGCGCGTGAATCCCATGGCATATGTCGCCGCCGCGATTGCTTCTGTCGTCGCGGTATCTCAGGAGCAGTCCTGTGCCGCAGTGCTCGCGCTGCAGGTGATTCTGCTGATTTTTTCGGCATATCAACGCAAACTCGGATTCCGTCAATTCATTCCGCTCCTGCCGAGCGCGGTTTCCGCCGCAGTGTTAATTCTCTCGCCCGGACTTCGCGGGCGCGGAGCGATGGAAGCGGCGTCGGGTTTTGAAAGATTCTCTAAAATGAATATATTTGAAAAACTGCTCTGCGGATTTTCAAATTATTTCGCATTTTCGTTTTTCTTCTCGCTGATAACCACGGCTGTTTTTCTCGTTCTGCTTGGCGCCTCGGTATATGAAGCGTTCGGAGGCTCGCGAAGAATAAAGAAAATTATATCAGTCTTTGCAATATTCGCCTCGGTGCTGTGCGTCGGAGTCAACGCCGCATATATTATTATCCGCCGCACCACCCGGACAAGGGCTTTGAAAAGATGTTCAAGAGCGGCAATTATCTTCCGCTCGAACTCGCGGTTATCGCGCTCTGTTTTGTCTTTCTCTTTAGCCTTTTCATTCTTATAGCGGCGCTCATCAAAAAGAACAAAAAGCTCGGTTTCACCGTCGGCGTACTGTTCAGCGCCGCCGTCTGCTGCGCCGCAGTGCTCGGATTCTCTTCGTCCGTCTACGCCTCCGGTCAGCGCGTATTTTACTTCACCGAGATGTTCACGCTCATCGCCTGCGCAGCGATGTATTCTTCACTTTCCGATAGCAAAGCGAAAAAATTCGCGGGATATGCAGTCCCGACAGCTGCATTTATTTTCTATATTATCAATTGTTTCACCTACACATTCCTTGAGATACCCATAATGGGCTAAAATAAATTGTAAAGCGATTTACTTTACAATTTACACGCTTATTTTTTAGCGCAAAAATCAAAAGCTCCCGTGCAACTTTCCCGATATATCAACACATTCGGGGACGCATGGGAGCTTTTGTTTTTTTATTTATAAATCATGTAAAGCTTAACAGCTTGTCATCAATGACCGTGCGGAACGACATCGAGTTTATCATGTTCCTCGCCGAGATCGGCGCGCAGGAGCGCAAAGAACACTATCGCGAGCAATATTTCGGCGCACCAGATGGTCTTGCCGCCGAGATAGCCGCAGAGAAAAGTTGAAGCGACCGCGCCCGCGACAAACGAGCCTATCATCAGCAGATGCGCGAACATCTTGCCGCGCGCCTCTTTATTACCGCTGCGAAGCCACTTGACGAGGTTCGAGCCGACTTGGCGGACATGGTTGGTGCAGAAGGTAGTCGCCATCGGAATCTTTTTCGCCTGGCGGAATGTATTGAACTGCATCGAAGCGATAAAATTCACAGCCACCTGGCAGATCTGCGGCGGCGCATCGTCCGGGACGAAGCCGAGCGCAAATATCCACGCCATTTCAAACGCCACGAACGCCGTGTCCCAGCGGACTATCTTGCGGCGGTTTATATGCTTGGGCAGAAATTCCGAAATGACCGTGCCGAGCAGATAAGCCGAAGCGGGCAGAAGATAATACAGCGCCTTGCGCCAGTTCCCGCGCCCGAGCTGAACCGCCATGAGCACGAAGTTCGCCGTCTGCGCGTTGCAGAACACGCCGCCCTTTTGAACACAAGTATATGCGCCGAAAAATCCGCCGACCGCTATCATGACGGCAAAAATCCAAAGCTTTTCGCATTCGAGAAGCTCTTCCTCTTTTTTGAGAGCCTTTTCTTTCATCGTTCACCACACCGTTTCTTTTCTACAACGCATAAGTTTATCACTGCTCCCCGTCTCTGTCAAGGAACGGGAAATAGCCGCAGCATCTTGAAAAAAAGCCGTTTTCATGGTATTATTTAGGGTATTATATACCATTATAGAATGCAGTATAAAACAAGAGGAGAATAGCATGTCAAAGCTTTTGAAGTATTTGAAAGAATACAAAATTGAAAGTATTCTCGCGCCGTTTTTCAAGCTCATTGAAGTGGCATTCGAGCTGATTGTTCCGCTGATAGTCTCAACTATAATCGATGTCGGCATAGAGAACGGCGACAAGGTTTATATTATCAAACGCTGCCTGCTGCTCGGTTTGTTCGGCATACTGGGTCTTTGCAGTACGCTTGTGGCGCAGTATTTCTCGGCGAAAGCGTCAGTCGGCTTCGCTACCGACATCCGCCACGCGCTCTTCCAGCATATCGGCAAGCTCTCTTATTCCCAGCTCGATTCGCTCGGCGCGCCGACGCTTATAACCCGCCTGACGGGCGACATAAATCAGGTTCAGACCGGAACAAATTTGACCCTGCGTCTCGTCCTGCGCTCGCCGTTCGTCGTTTTCGGCGCGGTGATAATGGCGTTCACGGTCGATATAAAATCGTCGCTCGTGTTCGTCGTTGCAGTGCCCGCTCTCGCCGCGGTCGTGTTCGCGATAATGCTCGTGTGCATACCGATGTACCGCAAGGTTCAGCAGAAACTGGACGGGCTGCTGAGCAAGACGCGCGAAAACCTGCTCGGCACCCGCGTCGTCAGAGCGTTCTGCAAAGAGGAAGAGGAAATTGCGGACTTTGACGCCAAGAACAACGCCCTGACCGAGATGCAGACGGCGGTCGGCAGGATATCCGCTTTCATGAACCCCGCAACCTTTGTGCTCATAAACCTCGCGATAATCGCGCTGATATATGTCGGCGCAATACGCGTTGATTCCGGCGCCATTTCGCGCGGCGCGGTCGTTGCGCTCTATAACTACATGTCACAGATCCTCGTTGAGCTGATAAAGCTCGCGAATCTCATAATCAGCGTCACAAAGGCGATTGCCTGTGGCAACCGAATTCAATCGGTGCTCGATATCGAGCCCGGCTCTGTCCCCGGCACTGTCACCGACGGCAACGAAAACAGCGAATATTCAGTCGAGTTTGACAAGGCGTGCCTGTCATATAACGGCAGCGAAGAATCGCTGCACAATATCGACCTCAAAATAAAGCGCGGCAGCTCGATAGGCGTTATCGGCTCGACCGGATCGGGCAAAACCTCGCTCGTCAATCTTATTCCGCGATTCTACGATGTTACCGGCGGGTGCGTGCTCGTTGACGGCATTGACGTGCGCGACTACGACACAAAGGCTCTGCGCTCGAAAATAGGCGTCGTCTCGCAGAAAAAAGCCCTGTTCGCCGGCACTGTCAGGGACAATATCCGCTTCGGCAAGCAGGACGCCACAGACGAAGAAATCTGGCAGGCGCTCGAAACGGCGCAGGCAAAGCAGATGATAGAGGACAAGAGCGGCCAGCTCGACTTTGTCCTCGAACAGGAGGGCAAGAACCTCTCGGGCGGTCAGCGTCAAAGAATGACAATAGCCCGCGCCCTTGTCAGAAAGCCCGAGGTGCTCATCCTCGACGACGCAGCGAGCGCGCTCGACTACGCCACCGGTGCGGCGCTGAACAAGGCGCTGAGAAACACCGACTTTGCCCCGACCGTCATAACCGTGTCCCAGCGCGTTGCGGCGATAAGAAACGCCGATACCATAGTAGTCCTCGACGAGGGCGAGATAGTCGGCATGGGCACGAACGACGAGCTTCTGCGCTCGTGCGAAGTCTACAAAGAAATTTTCGATTCCCAGCTTGAAAAGGAGGATGCGTAACCGTGAAGAACAAAACCGTTTTCAAGCGCGTTATCGCGGTCATCGGCCGCTCGAAGCTTCTGCTGTTCCTTTCGCTCATCCTCTCCGTTGCAAGCGTCATTCTCTCGCTGTATATCCCCGTCCTCGCCGGACGCGCGATAGACGGAATAAAGCTGCACGGCAACGTTGATTTTGAGATCATAAAGAAGTGCCTTTTCGGCATTCTGATCTGCGCCATAGTCGGCGGAGTGCTACAGTGGGTGATGAACATCATCAACAACCGCATAGCCTATAACACCGTGCGCGATATACGCTCAAAGGCGTTTTCGCATATGCAGACCCTGCCCGTGGCGTTCGCCGACTCCCACCCCTACGGCGATATCGTCAGCCGCATAACGGCGGACGCGGAGCAGTTTGCCGACGGACTGATTCTCGGCTTCTCCCAGCTGTTCACGGGCGTTGTCACGATAGCCGTGACGCTCGTTTTCATGCTCACTATATCGCCGCTCATCACTCTCGCGGTCGTAGTGCTGACCCCGATATCACTGTTCACGGCACGTTTTATAGCACGCCGCACTTATTCAATGTTCAAAAAGCAGTCCGAGACCCGCGGCGAGCAGACCGCGCTCATCAACGAAATGATACAGAATCAAAAGACCGTTCAGGCGTTTTCTTATGAAGACCGAGCGGTTGAAAGATTTGACGAGAGCAATGAAAAATTGCGCAAATATTCGCTCAAATCCATATTCTTCTCGTCACTTACAAACCCGACCACCAGATTTATCAACAATCTTATCTACGCCGTAGTCGGGCTCATGGGCGGAATATTCGCCATCGGCGGCATGGTGACCGTCGGCGGATTTGTCAGCTTCCTCGCCTACTCGAACCAGTACACAAAGCCGTTCAACGAGATTTCCGGCGTCGTGACAGAGCTTCAGAATGCCCTCGCCTGCGCGGCAAGAATATTCGAGCTCATAGACGAAAAGCCCGAGGAGTCGGACGAAAATTGCTCGGCGCTCAGCGACCCCGAGGGAAGCGTGGAGTTCGACAATGTCCGCTTCTCATATGACAAGAGCAAGAAGCTCATCGACGGCTTCGATTTCTTCGCCTCGTCCGGCAAGACAATAGCCGTTGTCGGTCCGACAGGCTGCGGCAAGACTACGCTTATCAATCTCCTGCTCCGCTTCTACGACGTTGACGGCGGCAGCATAAAGGTTGACGGAAAGAACATAAACGGAATAACGCGCCACAGTCTCAGACACCATTTCGGCATGGTGCTCCAGGATACCTGGATAAAGAACGGCACCGTCCGCGAGAATATAGCGTTCGGCAAGCCCGATGCCACGGATGAAGAGATAATCTCCGCCGCCAAGGCTGCACGCGCTCACAGCTTTATAAAGCGCCTCAAAAACGGCTACGACACCGTCATCGGCGACGACGACGGACTCTCCGAGGGTGAAAGACAGCTGCTCTGCATCGCGCGCGTCATGCTCATGAAGCCGCCGATGCTCATCCTCGACGAGGCGACTTCATCGATAGACACCAGAACGGAATTGAAAGTTCAGGATGCGTTCAATACACTCATGCAGGGGCGCACCTCGTTCGTCGTGGCGCACAGACTCTCGACCATCCGCCACGCCGACTGCATTCTCGTCATGAAAGACGGCAAGGTCGCCGAGCAGGGCACGCACGAAGAGCTGCTCGCGAAGAACGGATTCTATACGAAGCTCTACAACAGCCAGTTTGCGCAGTGAAATATATGCCATGGAACAACAGAGAAGAAAGCCTAACAGGCTGAAAGATTACGACTATTCGCAAAACGGAGCATATTTTATCACAATTTGCATAGATGACAGAAAGCCAATATTGTCCCACATTGCCGTAGGGGCGACCGCATAATACAACAGTTCAAAGGTCCGTAACTAAGCAAGTCAAAAAATCAATTTGGCAAAAAGGTTTTTATGACCATATAATCCGTGACGAATACGATTATCAAGTCAAATGGCAATTATTGACGACAACCCGATCAAATGGGCTGAAGACGAATTGCATCAGGATTGAAAAACAGCCGAATAACCGCCGCAGTATCTTTCGTTTGAAAGTTCGCGGCGGTTATTTTTAACTCAGCGTAAAATGGCGGTTCAGAGCGAAAATATAAAGCTCAATTCGACAAATATCATTTTTTAGTCTGCCTTGTTGACATCGACAAAAAGTGTGATATAATTATAACAGACGTTATAAAACAAGCGTTTTATAATTATTATTGGAGGACGCCATGGACTACATTCGCCTGTCACCCGAAAATCTCGAGAGCGAGCACATATGCTGTGCAATATCAAACGCCAAGGACCCGCAGGTCATTGCAAAAAAGCAGTGGATTGCCGAAAGGCTCGGCGAGGGTCTGGTATTTTTAAAAGCCGACGCGCGCGGGAAGTGTTTTATTGAATATATCCCCGCCGAAAACGCATGGGCTCCGATAGACGCGCCCGGCTATATGTTCATCGACTGTCTCTGAGTCTCCGGCTCTTTCAAAGGACACGGATATTCAAACGACCTGCTCAACGAATGTATCCGCGACAGCCGCGAAAAGGGCAAATCGGGGCTTTGCATACTCTCGTCGGCGAAGAAGCGCGGTTTTCTTGCCGACCCGAAGTATCTGAAATATAAGGGCTTCATAAAAGCCGATTCGGCAGAGCCGTATTTCGAGCTGATGTATCTGCCGTTTGATCCGTCCTCGCCCGCTCCGCGCTTTCGTGAGCAGGCAAAGAGCGCTCAGACTGACGGCAGCGGGTTCGAGATATTTTATACAAGCCAGTGCCCGTTTACGGCGAAATATGTTCCGCTCATTGAAAACATGGCAAACGATATGAATCTTCCGCTGAGCGCCGTGCATATCTCATCGCGCGAGCAGGCTCAAAACGCGCCCTGCGCCTACACCGCATTTTCGCTGTTCTATAACGGAAAGTTCATAACGCACGAGATACCGAGCGAAAAGAAATTCGCGGCGATTTGTGAAGAGTTCGTAAAATAAAACATAGCCGGATTGACCGGCAGCGTAAAATATACTAATATAGAAAAGGGAAAAGATATCTGTCCGCCCCGGCGGACGAAAAGGAGACATTATGCTTAACATCAAAAACCTGACCAAAACCTACGGCGAGAAAAAGGCTGTTGACGACCTGACGCTGCATATCGCGCCCGGCGAGATATACGGCTTCATCGGCCACAACGGCGCGGGCAAGACCACAACGCTAAAATCCGTTGTCGGCATTTTGCAGTTCGACGAGGGCGAGATAACGATAAACGGCATCTCGATAAAAGATGACCCGCTCGCCTGCAAAAAAATCATAGCCTATATTCCCGATAACCCCGACCTCTACGAATACATGACGGGAATAAAATATCTGAACTTCATCGCCGATATTTTCGGCGTCAGCGCCGACGACCGCCGCGAGCGCATACATAAATATGCCGATATGTTCGGGCTGACCGCCGACCTCGCGCAGCCCATCTCGGCGTATTCCCACGGCATGAAACAGAAGCTCGCGATAATCTCCGCATGGATCCACGAGCCCAAGTTAATCATCATGGACGAGCCCTTCGTCGGTCTCGATCCCGCCGCATCGCATCTGTTAAAAGGCATGATGCGCGAGGTCTGCAACTCCGGCGGCGCAATATTCTTCTCGACCCATGTGCTCGAAGTTGCCGAAAAGCTCTGCGACAAGGTCGCGATAATAAAAAGCGGAAAGCTCATCCGCTCCGGCACAATGGAAGAGGTCAAGGGCGACTCCAGCCTTGAGAACGTGTTCCTCGAACTGGAGGGAGAAGAATGCTGAAAACACTGATAAAGAAACAGCTTCTCGAACTCAATAAAAGTTTCTTCGTTGACCGCAAGACGGGCAAGGGCAAGTCTGCACGCTCGGCGACATTCTCGATAGTGCTGTTCATATTGCTCATGATTTTTGCCATCGGCGGAATGTTCTGCTATATGTCATATTCGATGCGCCCGCTGATAACCTATGGCATGAGCTGGCTCTATTTCGCCATTATGGGCGCTACCGCTGCGCTTTTCGGCGTTTTCGGCAGCGTGTTCAACACATATTCGAGCCTCTATGACGCAAAGGACAACGACCTTCTGCTCTCGATGCCCATTCCAGTGCGCGATATCATGGCGGCGCGCCTCATCGGAGTCTATCTCATGGGGCTGATGTATTCCGGCGTTGTGGTAATCCCCGCCGTCGGCGTGTATTTCATAACCGCACATCCCGGAATATCCGGCATAACCGCCGTTATAATGGCCGTTATGGTGACTGTTCTCGTGCTTATACTGTCGTGCATACTCGGCTGGGTCGTTGCAAAAATCGCAGTTAAATTAAAAAACAAGAGCATTATAACAGTTATAGTTTCAATAGCGTTTCTCGGCGGCTACTACTATGTCTACTTCAGAGCGAATGAGATAATCACCGGCATCGTTGCGACCAGCGCGGCTGTTGCCGCAAAGGTGCGCACGTCCGCCTATCCGCTCTATATTTTCGGCAAGGCGTTCGCGGGCGATGTTCTTCCGACAATTATAATTTCACTCATCATTCTCGCTCTGCTCGCCGCGACGTGGCTCATAATGTCGCGCACATTCTTAAAACTCGTCACGAGCAGCGGAAAGATCGCAAAGACAGTCTACAAAGAGAAGACGGTCAAGCAGCAGGGCACCGACCGCGCGCTTCTGCGCCGCGAGATAAACCACTTCCTCTCGAGCCCGTCTTATATGCTCAACTGCTCGCTCGGGGCGCTGTTTATGATAGCCGTCGCTGTTTTCTCGCTGATAAAAAGCGACTGGTTTATCGGCGTTGTCACCCGAATGGATGAGGATTTGCTGGAATATGCCCCGACCTTCGCGTGCTTACTTTTATGCCTGCTCTCTTCTATGAATATACTCACCGCGCCCGCGATATCCCTCGAGGGCAAGAGCCTTTGGATAGCCCGTTCGCTCCCCGTCACCTCGTGGCAGATTCTCAGAGCGAAGCTGAAGCTCCATATGCTCTTCACCGCCGTCCCCGCACTGATATGCAGCATATGCTTCTGTATTGCCCTCAAGCCGGAGCTTCTCACCGCAGCGGTCATGATTATCCTGCCGCAGATATTCACGCTTCTGTGCGCCGTTTCGGGGCTCAGAGTAAATATCAGGATGCCCAACCTCACCTGGAGCAGTGAGAGCGGAGCGGTCAAGCAGAGTCTCGGCATCATGCTCGCGATGTGCCTCGGCTGGGCGTATATCATCGTGCTCGTCGCGGTCTATCTGTTCGCGGTGCAGGTGCTGCCGAATGTGTTCGCGCTGATGATCGCGACGGCGGTCATAGCAATAATAACCGTGATATCCTTTTCAAGGCTCAAGCGCAAGGGCGTAAAAAGATTTGAGACACTGTAAGCAAAATTAAATATCAGCAGCCGTGGTTCGTTGAGAATCACGGCTGTTGTTTTTTGCGATAAATTAAAATATTGAAGTAAATAAATATAACAAACTACGCCGACAGCGCACAAAAAATTATCTGACATTCAGCGATTTGAGTTATCGCGGCTTCGTATCGGCTGCGCCGATATCGGACAGCCGCAAGGGCTGTCCCTACGATTCGCGCTGCAATTCGCGAGCAAAAGCGCTGTCCGAAATAAAAAGCGGCAGACAAGCACAAAACCTGTCTGCCGCAATTTTATTTAATTATTTCTCAAGATTAGCCTTGAGGGTGTTGAGCTCGTCGCTCAGAGCCTTGGGAAGTCTGTCGCCGAACTTAGCGTAGAACTCCTCGATGCCCTTTGCCTCATCCTCCCAAAGGGAGTTGTCAACGCTCAGGATCTCCTTGAGCTGATCCTCGCTGACCTCGTCCTCGATGCCCTCAAGGTTGATGTCCTCAGCCTTGGGCACGAAGCCGATAGCGGTCTCCTCTGCGTCGACCTTGCCCTCGCAGCGCTTGATTATCCACTCAAGCACGCGCATGTTGTCGCCGAAGCCGGGCCACAGGAAGTTGCCGTCGTCGTCCTTACGGAACCAGTTGACGTTGAAGATCTTCGGAGCCTTATCCTTGTCGAGGCCTGCGCCGATATCAATCCAGTGCTGCCAGTAATCAGCCATGTTGTAGCCGCAGAACGGAAGCATAGCCATGGGATCGCGGCGGACAACGCCGACTGCGCCGGCTGCTGCTGCGGTGGTCTCGGAAGCCATTATCGAGCCGACGAACACGCCGTGATTCCAGCTTCTTGACTGATAGACCAGCGGAGCGAGCTTAGCTCTTCTGCCGCCGAAGACGATAGCAGAGATCGGAACGCCTGCCGGATTCTCAAACTCGGAGCTGATGCACGGGCAGTTGACAGCGGGAGCGGTGAAGCGGCTGTTCGGATGAGCGCCTTTTTCCTCGCTCGTCTTACCGTTCCACGGTCTGCCCTGCCAGTCGATGGCGTTCTCGGGCGGATTCTTGTCGAGACCTTCCCACCAGACGGTGTTGTTGTCAAGGTTAAGCGCAACGTTTGTGAAAATGGTATTCTTTCTTGTCGCGGCAAGCGCGTTGGGATTGGACTTCTCGTTCGTGCCGGGGGCAACGCCGAAGAAACCGTTCTCGGGGTTGATAGCATAAAGTCTGCCGTCGGGACCCTTTCTGATCCAGGAGATATCATCGCCGACGCACCAGATCTTGTAGCCCTTGTTTCTGTATCCCTCGGGCGGGATAAGCATGGCAAGGTTGGTCTTGCCGCAGGCGGACGGGAATGCCGCGCAGATATATTTGACTTCGCCCTTCGGATTCTCGAGGCCGAGGATAAGCATATGCTCAGCCTGCCAGCTCTCTTTCCAGCCCTGATAAGAGGCTATACGAAGAGCAAAGCACTTCTTGCCGAGGAGGACGTTTCCGCCGTAAGCGGAGTTGACGGAGATGATGGTGTTATCCTGCGGGAACTGGCAGATATAACGCTTCTCGGGGTCGATGTCGCAGCTGCAGTGCAGTCCGCGAACCCAGTCGTTGCTGTCGCCCAGAGTATCCATAACCTTCTTGCCGATTCTCGTCATGATAGCCATGTTGAGAACGACATAGATGGAGTCAGTCAGCTCAACGCCGATCTTCGAGAACGGAGAGCCGACAGGACCCATCGAATAAGGGATAATATACATTGTTCTGCCCTTATAGCTGTCTCTGGCTATATCATAGAGCATCTTATAAGCCTCGGAGGGATCCATCCAGTTGTTGGTCGGACCTGCCTGATCCGCGCTCTCGGCGCAGATGAATGTGCGGTTCTCAACACGCGCAACATCGTTGGGCTTGGTTCTGTGAAGCAGGCATCCGGGGAGGAGATCCTCGTTGAGCTTGGTCATCTCGCCGGTCTCGCATGCCTTGGCGCGCAGAGCGTCAAGCTGCTCCTCGCTGCCGTCGATCCACATGACTTCATCGGGAGATACAAGAGCTATCTTCTCTTCGATCCAGTCGATCACTGTCTTGTTCTGTGTCAAATGTTTCATGATATTTGACTCCTTTCGTCTAATCTATTAAGAAAGGTACCATCTTTACCCAGTATGTATTATACCCCAATAAACTCGGTTTTTCAATGACGAAACTGTTAACTTTCAGACCTTTTTTGATAAAAATTTATCAATTTCATCAATAGGCATCGAAGCTCGTGCATTGAGGGTCAGCGGGGCGATGTTTCCAGCCTTGAATTCATAGTAGCCCTGGGCGCCGACCATTGCCGCATTGTCGCCGCAAAGCGACAGCTCGGGCATGAACAACGACCATGAATGAGCCTTGCAGATATCGGTCATTTCCGCTCTCAGGCGCGAGTTTGCGGACACGCCGCCTGCCAGGACTATCTTGTCGAAGCCGAAGTTCAGTGCCGCTTTTTCGGTGTTTTCGCGCAGGCATCTTACGACCGCCTCGATATACGACGCGCCGAGATCGGGCACGCTTATCTCCTCGCCCTTTTGCTTTGCGTTGTGGATAATATTAACGGCAGCAGTCTTGAGTCCGGAGAAGCTGAAATCGTATTCGCTCCCGTCAACATGCGGACGCGGGAGCTTGTAGCTCTTCGGGTCGCCGTCCTTGGACACTCTGTCGAGGTTCACGCCGCCGGGATAATCGAGCCCCATGGCGCGCGCCGCCTTGTCCATCGCCTCGCCTGCCGCGTCGTCGCGCGTTCTGCCGATGATATGAAAATCCGTGTAGTCGCGCACCTCGATTATGTGGCTGTGACCGCCGGAGACGACGAGCGCGAGAAACGGCGGCTCAAGGTCGGGGTGGGTTATATAGTTCGCCGCGATATGCGAGCGCAAATGATGCACGGGCACGAGCGGTTTGTTCGCGGAAAATGCGAGTCCCTTTGCAAAATTCACGCCGACTAACAGTGCGCCGATAAGCCCGGGCGCATATGTGACGGCTATCGCGTCAACATCGCCGACATTCATCCCCGCCCTGTCGAGCGCCTCGCCGGCAACACCGGATATCGCCTCCGCATGGCGCCTTGACGCTATCTCCGGCACGACTCCGCCGTAGAGTATATGTTCCTTTACCTGCGACGCTATGACGCTTGAAATAACACGTCTGCCGTCCTCGACGACCGCCGCAGCGGTCTCGTCGCAGGAGGATTCGATTGCAAGTATCTTCATTTCGCTCACCCTCATCTGTCAAAAAACTTTGTCATTATCTCCGCATCCTCGCGCGGATCGGAATAAAAATTCTTTCTTGTTCCGACTTCTTTGAAGCCGCGTTTTTTATAGAGCGCCTTCGCCGGGGCGTTTGAAGCCCTGACCTCGAGCGTTATCAGCACGCAGCCGCGTTTTATTGCGCCGCGCTCCGCCTCTTCGAGCAGCTTTTCCGCTATCCCGCGGCGGCGGAATTTTTCGGACACGGCGACATTGGTTATATACGCCTCGCCCACTATCTCCTGCACGCCGATATATCCGGCGACGCATCCGTCGGCAACCGCGCAGAGAAAATGAGCCTGATCGTTATCAAGCTCTTCCCGAAGCGACTTCTCGCTCCACGGATGCGAAAAACATTCGCGCTCGAGCGACACGACGCCGCCTATATATTCTTCCGTCATCGGGACCGTTTCAACTTCAAAAATACCGATCAGCTCCCGCTCTTTATCTTTTCGTAAAGCTCCGGCAGCGCGCCGTTTATCTTCTTTGCGCACTCGCGGTAAACTTCGATATCGCATCCGTAGGGGTCGTCGACTCCGCCGGCGAGCACATAGAGTCTCTCGTCGGGAATCATGCGGTTGAGCATCTCATACTGCTCATCGGTCATGCAGACTATCAGGTCTGCCTTGCGCGCGATGCTGCGGGTCAGCATACGAGATTTATGCTCCGAGATATCGACTCCGTATTCGAGGGCGACCGCCTGCGCGTTGTCGCTCGCGGGGCGTCCGTCAAAGGTCGCAAGTCCCGCGCTCGAGCAGTCTATACCGCTCTCTCCTTTTTCTTCGAGCAGTTTTTTGAACATCCCCTCCGCCATCGGACTGCGGCAGATGTTGCCCGTGCAAACAAAAACCAGATTCATATTTGCCTCCGTTTATCAGCCTTTCGCGTCATACCATGTGCGCCCGGAATGGACATCCGCAGTGAGAGCCACAGAGAGCTTAACCGCATTCTCCATTTCCTCTTTGAGCAGGGCGCTCACGCGCTCTTTTTCGTTCTCCGGCGCTTCGACTATCAGCTCATCGTGCACCTGCATTATCAGCTTCGCCGCCAGATTCTCGCGCTCAAGGCGTTCGTAGACTCTTATCATCGCTATCTTGATTATATCCGCCGCCGTGCCCTGAATGGGCATATTGCGCGCCACGCGCTCGCCGAACGCGCGGGTGTTGGCGTTCGATGCGGTGAGCTCCGGCAGATATCTGCGCCGCGCAAACATCGTCTCGGCGTAGCCGTCTTTCTTCGCCTTTTCGACCACGTCGTGCATATATTTGTCAACGCCTGAATAGTGCCTGAGATAGCCTTTTATATACTCATCCGCCTCGCTGCGGCTGACTCCGATATCTTTGGCGAGCGAGAACGCGCCGATGCCGTATACTATGCCGAAATTGACCGCCTTCGCGCGGCTTCTCATTATCGGAGTGACAAGCTGCGGCGGCATATCAAAGACCTCGGACGCGGTCACAGTGTGGATATCCGTGTTGTCGTTGAACGCCTTTATCATGTTTTGGTCGCCCGAAATATGGGCGAGAACGCGCAGCTCAATCTGCGAATAGTCCGCGTCAACGAGCACATATCCGTCCCGCGCGACGAAGAATTTCCGCATCTCGCGCCCGAGCGGAGAGCGCACGGGGATATTCTGAAGATTCGGCTCGGTCGATGAGATTCTGCCGGTTCTCGTCTCGGTCTGATTCAGAGTCGAACGGATGCGCCCGTCCTCGCCGATAACCTTGAGCAGACCGTCGCAGTAGGTCGACCTGAGCTTTGAAAGCGTTCTGTATTCGAGTATATCGCGCACCGCGGGGTGCTTGTTTTCGAGCGATTCGAGCACCTGCGCGTCGGTCGAATATCCGCTTTTTGTCTTTTTTCTCGCGGGCAGCTTGAGCTTTTCAAACAGCGCTTCGCCGAGCTGCTTTGGCGAGTTCAGATTGAACTCGTAGCCGACTAGAGCGTATATCTCCTGCTCGATTTCGGCTATCCTCTCGCCGAGCTGTTTGCCGAATTCCGCGATTCCGTCGCGGTCAACAGCGAAGCCCGTCTGCTCCATTGAAGAGAGCACATGCGCGAGCGGAAGCTCTATATCATGAAGCAGCTTCTGCTGTCCGTTTTCCTCAATTTTTTTGTCCATCGCCGCAAATAATCTTCTCAGCGACGCGGCGGCGCAGTCGTTTTCGTCGCCGTTTTCAACCGGCACTGCCGCCGAATATTCGCCCGCAAGGCGCAGCGCGTCATAGGACGAGGCGGATGGGTTGAGGACATAGCCCTCAAGCTCCAGGTCGCCGCACATATTCCTGCACTGAACCGAACAGCCCTGCGCGAACGAATAGAGCGACTTTATGTCCGCTGTGTATTTTTTTATATTTTTATCTTCGAGCAGCTTTATAAAAAACGGATAAAAATTCTCGTTTTCGCAGTCGCACACGAGCACTTTGTCCCCGAGATCGAAACGGCACTTTTCGCCGTCCCAGAGAAAATAGCTCTCGCCGTCAGATTTAAGGCGCGTCATCAGCTGGCCGAAATCATCCTCGGCGCAGACCGGGACGGGCTTCTCCTCTTTCTGCGGCTCGGAGGCGGTGTTTGATATCTCGAGCCCGAGGCGGTCGATGAGCTTGAACATCTCGAGATCCGCGAGCATTCTTGTGACCTTGAAATTGTCGGGTGCTCTGAGAATATAGCTCTGCGGGTTATTGTCGATCGGGATATCACAGTTTATCGTGCCGAGCTTTTTGCTCAAGAACGCCATGTCCCGGTCTTTTTTCAGCTTGTCCCGCACGCCGGGTTTGATATCTATCGTGTCAATATTGTCGTAGATATATTCTATCGAGCCGAAGCGGGCTATTAAATCGCCGGCGGTCTTTTCGCCGATTCCCGCAACGCCGGGGATATTGTCCGAGCTGTCGCCCATGAGGGCTTTTATGTCAATGAGCTTTATTGGCTCAACGCCGTATTTTTCGCGCACTGCCTCGGGCGTGTATCTGTCGGTCACGGGTCTGCCCATCTTCGTCGCGGCGAGTAGAACATTGACGCTGTCGGAGACTAATTGCAGGCTGTCTCTGTCGCCCGTGGCTATCGTGCAGACGGCGTCGCCGCTGTGGCGTGCAAGAGTGCCGAGGATATCGTCCGCCTCGTATCCGGGCTTCTCGACTATCGGCACGCCCATCGCCTCAAGCAGCTCCTTGAGCACGGGTATCTGCTGCGCGAGCTCATCGGGCATACCCTTTCTTGTCGCTTTGTAGCCGCCGTACATCTCATGGCGGAAAGTCGGCTGTTTGACATCAAAAGCGACCGCCACCGCCTGCGGCTGGCACTCGTCTTTGAGGCGCAGAAAAATATTCATAAAGCCGTAGATGGCGTTGGTGAATCTGCCGTCCTTCGTCGTGAGCACCTTTATGCCGTAAAACGCGCGGTTCAATATGCTGTTTCCGTCAATAACAAGAAAGTTCATGTTCAGCCTCCGAGCTTTGAGTCTAAGATACTATATTATACCACACAAGCGGCGATTTGCATACTTTTTTATATCCTTTTTCCCTTTATATAAACGCACTCGAGCTCTTTCAAATCGGACGAAAGCACGGTGAAATCGGCGCGCTTGCCAACTGCTATACTGCCCGTCACACCGTCAACGCCTATCGCGCGGGCGGGATTTATCGTGCAGGATTTCACCGCCTGGCGGACGGGCACGCCGAAGCTGATTATATTCCTGAACTCAGCAAAAATATTCGTCGTGCTCGCGGCTATCGTACCGTCGGCGAGCAGAGCCTTGCCGCCTTTTACATACACTGTCGTGCCGCCGAGCTCATATTCGCCGTCGCCGAGACCCGAGGCACACATGGAGTCGCTGACCGCGACGCTCCTGTCCTCGCCGAGTATTTTATAGAGCAGGGCGAGATACGCCGGGTGGATATGCATCCCGTCGCTTATCAGCTCCGCCGTGGCGTTTTCGGCTCTGAGCGCCGCCACTGCCGCGCCGGGCTTGCGGTTATATATCGGACCCATACCGTTTAGAAGATGCGTCGTGTGGGTTATTCCGTTTTTGTATCCGAGCTCCGCCTGCTCAAATGTCGCGGCGGTGTGCGCGGCGGACACCGTGCATATCTTCGACGCCTCGCGCGCGAATTCTATAGCTCCCGGAAGCTCGGGCGCCAGCGACACAAGTCTTATTTTGCAGATTTTATCGAGCTTTTTGAGCTCGTCTATGTCCGGCTCATGCAGATATTCAGGATTCTGCGCGCCGCGCTTTGCATATGAGAGGAACGGTCCCTCCATATTGATGCCGTGGATATATGCGCCGCACTCCTTGCCGAGATATCCCGCCGCATTCTCAAACGCCTTTTCTATCCTGTCATATGGCAGAGTCATCGACGCGGGGCAGAACGAAGTTACGCCGAAGCGTGCGAGCGTTTTCGACATTGTTTCGAGCGTGTCCGGCAGAGCGTCGGAGAAATCCGCTCCCCCGCAGCCGTGGATATGTATGTCGATAAAACCGGGCAGGATAACGCATCCGGAAAGATCGTGCTCCTCCCCGCCGTTTAAATTTTCGCCTATTTCAGCTATTTTGCCGTCCTCAACGCGCACATCCGCGCGGCGCAGAGCAAACTCGGAATCGAAAATATCCGCATTCTTCAGTATCATTTCATATTCCCCCGTCGCAGTAAAAAAGGCTGTTTCATATTGAATCCAATACAAAACAGCCCCTTTGTTATTGATTATATTTACGCGTTGTCCTCAATGAACTTAACGATATCGCCGACAGTTCTGACATGATCGAGAACATCGTCGGGAACTTCGAGGTTGAATTCCTCTTCGATGGACATAGAGAGATCAACAAGATCAAGGCTGTCTGCGCCGAGATCTCCGGAAATAGATGCATCCTCGGTAACAAGATGGCTGTCTATCTCGAGCTGCTCGCAAATGATTTTCTGGACTCTTTCAAAAGTTGACATTTTTATTTCTCCTTATACTATAATTTTAAAATCAACCTTTTGTTTTCGAGGAAAGCGGAATTAATTTCCGTGCCTCTTATAGTATAGATATTATTAATATTATCGCCGTTTGTCAATACTTTATCTGTAAAAATTTTATTAATTTCACAGTGTGTATTTTTCCCCGATACAAAAGGCGTGAATATAGCCGCGCCGCGGGGAAAAAATAGATTTGAAAAAAATACTTTCAGGTGATGATATGGATATATTTCTCAGCTTTCTCAAGGCGTTCGCGGTCGGCGGCGCGATATGCGCGGTGGGTCAGATAATAATGGATCTGACAAAGCTCACGCCCGGGCGCATACTCGTCTGCTTCGTCGTGGCGGGAGTCGTGCTCGGCGCAGTCGGAATATATGCTCCGCTCGCGAAATGGGCGGGCGCGGGGGCAACGGTTCCGCTGACGGGCTTCGGCTTCGCCATGGTAAAAGGAGTAAAGGAGGCCATCGCCGAAAAGGGCGCGCTCGGCATCCTGACGGGTCCTCTGACCGCATCGAGCGCGGGGATAACCGCGGCGGTGCTCTGCGGTCTTATCGCGTCATTTGTTGCGAGACCAAAGGAAAAATAAGAAAAAGTCACCTGCCATACACAATAGCGTATAGCAGGTGAAATTTTTTCAAAAAATCAGTTGGCTGCGGGTGCGCAGGTATCGCAGCAGGAGCAGGAGACATAATTCTCCGGCTCGTCGGCAGCAGCCTTCTTCTTGTCTATGATCTTCTTGACGGCAAACGCTATACCGACAACAGCGGCGGCAACAGCGATGATGATAGCGACGATCTTGATTATCTTCTTAGCTTTGTCCATGGTCTCACCTCCTGTTTGATTCTTATCGATTATGATTATACGCCAAACGCAGGCAAAAGTCAAACCATACGATAAAAATTTACAAACGGATATTATGCCGCATCAAAAAGAAAAATAGCGAAAAGAGTAAAAAAAAAATTAACGGTCATGGCAAAAGCCAGAACCGTTAATCGTTTGTTTGCAATCTTACGCCTCGTTGAGAAGCTTTGCAAGAGCGGACTTCTTGCGAGCAGCATTGTTCTTATGAATAAGGCCCTTGGCGGCTGCCTGATCGACCTTCTTTATAGCTGCGGTGACAACTTCCTTCTTATCTGCCGCGTTGGTCTCAGCAGCAGTGTGAGCCTTCTTTATGGCAGTCTTAAGGGCTGAATTGCGGGACTTGTTGCGGGCGGCCTTTGTCTTGTTGACGATGACACGCTTCTTAGCTGACTTGATATTAGGCATTTTTGCACCTCCTTCATCATACAGTTAATAATCTTATCATAGACTTTGCCAAAATGCAAGAGAAAAAGAAAAAATTTTTGCCTTTCGCACCCCTGCGAAAGCGAAACGGAGACGAAAAAATGAACTTCAGAACAGACCTTGCGCTCGAAGTGCGCGAAAATCTCGAGGGCAGCAGAATCGACGGCGTGGAATGCACGAGCTTTGAAAGCGCGGGCGCGGAAATAACCCGCTTGCGAGTCACGGACAGGCGCGGCGAAGAAATATTGGGCAAGCCGCGCGGAGAATATATAACCGTGCAGTCGCAGTCGTTCGCGCGCTCCTCGCGCATAAGCGATGAGCTTATAGATGCCGTGGCGCAGGAGCTCTCTCGCCTGCTCCCGTCCGAGGGCACGGTGCTCGCCGCGGGGCTCGGCAACACGAATATAACCCCCGATGCGCTCGGCCCCAAATTTATCGGCGGCGTGTTTGTCACAAGACACCTAAAGCGCGAGCTATGCGAGCAGCTGGGGCTCGGCAGGCTGCGCCCGGTCGCGGCGATAGCACCCGGAGTGCTCGGTCAGACAGGAGTCGAAACAGGCGAGCTGCTGCTCGGCGCGGTGAATGTGATAAAGCCCTGCGCCGTGATAGTCGTCGATGCACTCGCCGCGCGCAAGCTCGGCAGGCTCGGGAGCACAGTTCAGATATCTGACAGCGGAATAATCCCCGGCTCGGGTGTCGGCAATTCCCGCGCCGAGATAAGCCGAAAAACGCTCGGCGTCCCGGTCATATCCGTGGGCGTTCCGACGGTCGTTGATGCGCACACGCTCGCCCGCGATGTGTCGGGCAATAACACAAATGAACCTGCCGAGGACGCAAAAATGATGGTCACACCGAAAGAGATAGACCTGCTTATCGAGCGCTGTTCGGGACTGCTCTCGCTCGCCGTAAACCGCGCTTTGCAGCCGGAGCTGAGCATAAAAGACCTCATCGAGCTGACAAGTTGACAAATTCGCCTAAAATTGTTACAGAAATGTTACAATTTAATCTTTCTTTGTAACCATTTTGTATTCAACTGTAATCGTTTTGTGGTGGCTTTAGCCCCATGTTCGGTATATACTATGTATCGTAGGAAAGAGAAACTACGAAACGGTTAAGGAGGACAACAAATATGGTATTACAAGCATTAGGAATCATCTTGGTATTGGCAGTCGTCATGTCAGTGGCGGCAGTAGGCAGTTCGACCTCCGGCAGAACCGAACCGTAAAAGTGTTCTGAACGGAAAAAAAAAAACAAAACAACTTCTCGATTGCCGCCGCTTGTGCGGGCGACGGCAAATCAGTTCCCCATCACCCCCAGAGCTTCCGGTGCTCTGGGGGTTTCCCATTTTAAACTAAATTTTACGTCATCAAAACAATACAGTCGTAACTCGTTATAAAACGGCAGAAAAGAATATTAGTCTCTACGATATAGCTCATGCTTCGTGACCCCGAATTTATTTACACGAATATACCGTTCCCCGCTCATGCTAAAATATAAATACTATCCGCCCTATTTAATCCTGCTTTCAATAGCCGCACCGCAGTGTTTGATAAGCCAATTGAGACAGGCGAGGGAACGGCTTGCGAAGCAAGACGCACGAGCACGCACTCGTTCAAGCTCCGGCGCGTTTGCGTGCGAATGTGCCGAACAACTAACTGAGAGCCGCAAGCTATGTACCGCGGCGCGGCGTTGTCGGGGGTACAGGGGGATTCCCCCTGTTTTGCTTTTCTTTTGCAGGCGT
>OHJC01000272.1_pt1 | contig 32648 bp, 27 predicted proteins | sample 1568461 | NCBI WGS metagenome assembly OHJC01 (sample SAMEA3879535, study PRJEB24766) | human gut metagenome | biome: human-associated habitat; feature: feces | place: USA | collected 1985/1987 | reverse complement strand
TGAGATATTATTTGCGGACGGTACGGCTACAGCACAGATAAAGGAAATACACGAAAATAATAAGGAGTGTTTTAGATGAGCTTTGAAACGGCCATGAAAAGACTTGATGAAATCTCAGTGCAGATGGAACAGCCCGATATAACACTTGACAATTCGATGAAGTGTTATAAAGAAGCGGTCGAGCTTATAGCTTTTTGCCGTAAGTATATTGATGAAGCAAAGCTGACGGTACAGAAACTGGAAGAGGTTTAAAATGACAGCAGAGAAGTACACATTTCCTGCAAACTACGGCGGATTTGACGCTGTGTTCAGGGAATACCGTGCAATTTTTGAGAAGCAGCTTAGAACGGTATGTGATTCATTCTGTGATAACGGTGCAAAATACAAGGCCCTTTACGATGCGGCATCATACAGCCTTGAGGCAGGCGGAAAACGCATAAGACCCGTGCTTGCTTTTGAAATGTGCAGAGTGTGCGGCGGAGATATAAACGATGCCGTGCCTGCTGCTGTTGCCGTTGAGATGATCCATACATTCTCGCTTATTCACGACGATCTTCCTTGTATGGACGATGATGATATGAGAAGAGGCAGACCGAGCTGTCATAAGGCACACGGCGAGGCTGTGGCACTGCTGGCAGGTGACGCATTATCCGCCTATGCAGGTAAATATATATGCGACAGCGACTTATCTGCCGAAAAAAAGACGGCGATGATAAAAGAACTGTATGACAGGACGCTCGGCATGATAGAGGGGCAGACGATAGACACGGACGGAAAATTCGACACGCTTGACGGATTGCTGTCAATGTACGAAATGAAGACCTCCGAGCTTCTTACTGCGGCTTCTGTTATGGGATGTATAGCGGCAGGCGCAGATGAGGAAAAAATATCGGCGGCAAGAGCCTATGCGCACGATGTCGGACTTGCTTTTCAGATCGTGGACGATATTCTTGACGTTACATCTACAGTGGAAGAACTCGGTAAGCCTATAGGCAGTGACGCACAGCAGGAAAAGACTACAAGCGTTACTCTTTTAGGACTTGATAAAGCAAGGGAGCTTGCAAAAAAATATACCGAAGGTGCTGAAAACGCACTTTCGGCATTTGAAAACAACGAGTTTTTGTGCCGGCTTACCGATTTGCTTTTAAACAGAAAAAATTGACAGTGGAATATAACCCCGGAGGGTCAGACATAAATGAGAACTGATCAGATCAATGTTATCCTGCTGATTGCACTTATCAGCTGGGGTACTGCACAGATTTTAAAAACGTTGATACATTTCATAAAGACGAAGAACTTTAAAGCGGAACGTCTTACGGGTGCGGGCGGTATGCCGTCAGCACATTCGGCTACTGTATGTGCGACAGCAATAACCACTTGCAGAGTCTGCGGAATATGCTCGCCGGAGTTTGCACTTGCTATGATACTTGCCATGGTGGTAATGTATGATGCTATGGGTGTAAGACGATCCGCAGGACTTCAGGCTAAGGAAATCAATCGTCTGAGGCGTGTCGTCAATGAGCTTGACGAGGAATTTATGGACAAGTTCGACGATAAGGTTGACGAGATTGAGGAAAAGAAGCCTGAAGAAATACACGAACTGAAGGAATTTCTCGGACATACGCCGCTTGAGGTGCTCTGCGGCGCATTGCTCGGAATACTTATAGCTATGGCTGTACCGATACAGGTGGTCGGCTGATAGAATAATATCGGGAGATACAATTTGATACTGAAAAACGATATGTCCGCCGAGTATTTGAAATCGCTTACTCCCGAACAACGAAAAAAGCTGTGTTCGGAGATAAGACAGTTACTTGTGAAAACGGTAACGGTAAACGGCGGTCATCTTGCGTCAAACCTCGGTACAGTTGAACTTACGGTGGCAATGCACACCGTGTTTGACTCTCCGAAGGATAAATTTGTTTTTGATGTAGGACATCAGTCCTATACACATAAGATAATTACGGGCAGAGCGGGAAAAATGAATACTCTGCGCTGTGAGGGCGGTATTTCCGGATTTCCGAAGGCGGAAGAATCCGAGCATGACGCTTTTATCGGCGGTCACAGCAGTATTTCTATTTCTGCGGCACTCGGTATTGCCGAGGCCATGAGGTCAGACGGCGACGATCACAGTGTTGTTGCTGTTATCGGCGACGGTGCATTAACCGGCGGAGAGGCTTACGAAGGCCTTAACAATGCAGGAAAAAGCCGTTGTAATCTGATAGTGGTGTTGAATGATAACGAGATGTCAATTTCCAAAAATACCGGTGCGCTCGCTTTGTATCTGGCACAGATACGTTCTACAAGAAAATATTACAGCACAAAGAATTCCGTAAAGAATGTTCTTGATAAAACACCGATAATAGGAAAAGGCATCGGAAAAGCGGTAAAAGGCACTAAGCAGCTGCTGAAATATGCGATTTATCATTCAAACCTGTTTGAAGATTTAGGCTTTAAATATTTGGGACCGATAGACGGTCATAATCTTGATGAGCTGACAGAGGCACTTATGGTTGCAAAGATGATGCAGCGTCCGTGCCTTGTTCATATTTATACAAAAAAAGGTAAAGGCTATGCTCCCGCAGAGGATAATTCGGGAGAATATCACGGTTTGCCGCCTAAAAAAGACGATGATAACAATTGCAAAGGTGAGTGCTTTACAGACGCTTTCGGAAAAGCTCTGCTCTCATTTGCCGATAATGACAACAGCATATATGCCGTTACAGCCGCTATGAAATACGGAACAGGGCTTCAGCATTTTTACAAGGCTTTCCCGGAGCGTTTCTTTGATGTCGGTATTGCGGAGCAGCACGCAGTGACTTTTTCGGCAGGACTTGCAAGTCAGGGTAAGCTGCCCGTGTTTGCGGTGTATTCTTCATTTCTTCAGCGGTCATATGACCAGCTTATACACGATTGTGCAATAGAGAAACGTCATATTGTGCTTGGAATAGACAGAGCAGGCTTTGTCGGTGAGGACGGTGAAACGCATCACGGCTTGTTTGATGTTGCGATGCTTACGACCGTACCCGGCGTTACCGTGTATTCGCCGTCAGATACGGCGGAGCTTTCACAGTGTCTTGAGCAGGCTCTTTACAAGGATAAAGGCGTAGTTGCCGTAAGATACCCAAGAGGTTGCGAGCTATACCGTTCAGGCACGAAGGCGTACAGCGACTTCAGGCACGTTTCAAATAAAAGCAGAAAGCTGATTTTCACATACGGCAGAATATCCGCCTACGCCTATACCGTTCACGGTGTCGATGTTTTACAGGCAATAAAAATTTTCCCTATTTCTGATGAAATAATTAATATTTGTCTTGCTTATGATGAAATATATGCCTTTGAGGAAGGCGAAAGAGAGGGCGGAATTGCTCAGAAGCTGTGTACCGCTCTGGCTCTTGCCGGATTTAAAGGCAGGTTTACCATAACGGCGGTTGACGGATTTGTCCGTCATGCCGATGTTGCGACACAGCTGCATAACGCAATGCTTGACGCAGACGGAATGAGAAAAATTACAGGAGAATAAGATGCAGAAACGACTGGATGTTTATCTTTCCGAAAACAACACAGTAAAAAGCCGCAGCCTTGCCGCATCGCTCATAAAGCAGGGAAGCGTTGAGGTCAACGGCAGAATATGTACAAAAGCATCGTTTGCGGTTGATGAGAACGATAATATCAGAATAATCGGAGAGATGCCGAAATATGTCGGCAGAGGCGGATTGAAGCTTGAAAAGGCATTATCCCACTACAGACTTCACCTTGACGGCTCGGTGTGTATAGATATAGGAGCGTCAACAGGCGGCTTTACCGATTGTATGCTTCAAAACGGTGCGGTAAAAGTCTATTCTGTCGATGTCGGAACAGATCAGCTTGATGAAAAGCTGAGAAACGATCCCAGAGTAGTTTCTATGGAAAAGACCGATATAAGAAACTGCGTAGGTTCTTTACCTGCGGTGGATTTTATCGGTATCGACGTTTCGTTTATATCGCTGAAACTCGTTCTTCCGTCGGCTTATGCACTGCTTAAAGACGGCGGAGAGTGCGTAGCACTTATCAAGCCGCAGTTTGAAGCAGGAAAAAGCCATCTCAGCAAACACGGAATAGTAAGAGATTCCAAAGTACATAAAAAAGTATGCGATGATATATCGGAGTTTGCCTCAACTCTTGGGTTTGAACGGGGAGAGGTCATATCCTCGCCCATAACCGGCGGTGACGGCAATACCGAGTATCTCATATATCTCAGACGTTTATAACATATAACTTACAAAGGCAGGTGAAATATCATGAAGGTAATGATATGTGCCAATCTCGCTAAAGAACGGAGCAGGAAAGCGGCGTCAGATGCGTGCGCTAAGCTGAATGAAATAGGTTTTCTGCCCATGATAGAAAAGCAGTACGAAAATATCATAAAGGTGGATAACGCCGTATACGCTGAAACAGACAGCCTTATAACCGACTGCGATATGTTTATGACTATAGGCGGTGACGGAACTATTCTCAAGTGGGGACAGAAAGCCGCCGCCTGCAATAAACTCCTGCTTGGAATAAATACGGGCAGGCTGGGCTTCATGACTTCTATAGAGAGCGGCGAGCTTGATACACTGGAACGTCTTAAAACAGGCGAATATACAGTGAGCAGAAGAATGATGCTCGATATTGAATATGAGGGCAAAGGCAATTACAGTGCCATAAACGATGTCGTGTTCAGCAAATGCCGTTATTCAAAACTGCCTGAATTTATTGTTTCGGTAGAAGAATATGAGGTGACAAAAATCAGAGCCGACGGAATTATCTTCAGTACGCCGGCAGGCTCTACGGCATATTCTTTATCTGCAGGAGGGCCTATTATATCCCCTGATGCACAGTGCATTGAATTTACTCCGTTGTGTGCTCATTCGCTTTTCGGCAGACCTATGATATTTTCAGCAGATTCGGAAATAACGGTGCGTTTTTCCGCATATGAAGACAGCGGCGTTTCGCTCAGTATTGACGGTAATGACGATATGGATTTCAAAGAGGGCGAAATAATAAAGATAAGACGCTCGGAGCAGCAGCTTTCTATTATTGATATAAACGGCAGCAGTTTCTATAAAGCGGTACACAACAAGCTGATGAGGCCGCTCAAATAAAATCTTACAAGGGGTGATATTGTGAAAAAGAAAAGACAGGCAGAAATTCTCAGAATCATATCTTCAAACGAAGTGGAAACGCAGGAAATGTTGCTTAATCTGTTGAAGCAAAAGGGCTATGATGTGACCCAGGCGACCGTTTCCCGTGATATAAACGAACTCAATATTGAAAAAACGGTTTCATCAAACGGAGTCAACTGCTATGCAAAAGCGGAAAAGGTACACACGGTCAAGTTTCATAATATTATTTCGGAAGCGGTTGTCAATATAGATTACGCAATGAATATAGTTTCAATAAAATGCCACAGCGGTCTTGCGAATGCCGCTTGTGCCGGTCTTGATATGATGAATCTTTCCTATGTTGTCGGAACTATCGCAGGCGATGATACGATATTTGTACTGACAAGAACGGAGGGTGATGCAAGAATGCTGACACGTCACCTGAAGGAACTGCTTTAAGATAAGGAGGTCGGCGTTTTGCTCAGAGAATTATCTATTGAAAATCTTGCTGTGATTGAAAAGGCGTCGATAGCCTTTGACGATAAGCTGAATGTGTTTACGGGTGAAACGGGTGCAGGTAAGAGTATACTTATCGGCGGCATAAATGCGATACTCGGAGGAAGGGTAAGCAAGGATATTGTAAGAGCAGGCACAGAAAAGGCTGTTGTGACCGGTCTTTTTGACGATTTGCCCGAAAGCGTCAGAACTAAACTCAGCGATAACGGTTTTGCTGTCGATGACGAGCTTTTGTTGCAGCGTGATATTCATGCGGACGGTAAAAGCACAGCAAGAATAAACGGCAGAGCAACAACAGTGGCGATACTTCGTGATATAGCGTCTGAACTTATTGACATTCACGGACAGCACGATAACCGTCTGCTTATGGACGGGGATAATCAGCGTGAGATACTCGACAGCTACGGCAAAAACAGCGGGCTGCTGTCGGAATATGCGACAGCTTTCAAGGAGTTTTCGGCTTTATCAAGGAAAATTAAAGAAGTCAGCCGTAAGAAAACCGAATCGCTTGAAAAGGCGGAGCTTCTGAGAGAACGTCTTGAGGAGCTTGACAGGTATAATTTTTCCGCAGATGAAGAAGAAACCGTAAAGCAAAAGATTGAGGAACTTCGCAATGCCGAATACATAAGCGAGAATCTGTATAATGCACAGACGGCAATATCGGGAGACGATGATACTGACGGAGCATATTCTATGCTCGAGCATTGCAAAAACAGCGTTTCATCTCTCAGCGAAACTATCCCGGAGCTTGATAAACTGGCCGAGCGTATATCGGATATGCTGGTAGAACTTGAGGATATAAGAGAAGAAATAGTGCAGAGAATTCCCGATGAAGACGAGGATACGGCAGGAATGCTCGGCGTTCTTGAAGAAAGGCTCAGTGTTATTTTGCGTCTGCAAAGAAAATACGGCACAGACCTTGCACAGATACTTGAAAATTCGGAGAAATGGCGCAACGAACTTTACGAAATAGATAATGGCGACGATATAATAGAAGAACTTACAGAAAAGAAAAAAGAAGCAGGCGAAAAAGTAAAGCGTCTTGCCACAGAGCTTACAAGCAGAAGAAAAAAAGCGGCGGATGATCTTGCAAAGCGGATTTCTGCGGAACTTACGTTTCTTGATATGCCGGATATAAGACTTGTGTTCGATATATCGCAGGATAAAGTCACACTCAGCGGAATGGATAAGGTGGAAATGCTTATCTCAGTCAATAAGGGCGAAGATTTGAAGCCTATGAGCAAGATTGCTTCGGGCGGTGAGCTGTCAAGAATAATGCTTGCCGTCAAGAACGTGCTTGCAGAAACCGACAAACTGCATACGATGATTTTTGATGAAATTGATACGGGTATAAGCGGCAGAGCCGCCGCCAAGGTCGGATTAAAACTGCACGAGGCGGCGGAAAACAGACAGATACTTTGTGTAACGCATCTTGCACAGATTGCGGCAATGGCGGATACACAGCTTCTTATAAAAAAGACCAGCGATGAAAAACGCACCTATACGGGCATTACAAAGCTGGATTTTGAAGGCAGAAAGAGAGAAATAGCAAGGATTATTTCCGGTGATGAAAACGATCCGATTTCGCTTGAAAATGCCGAAATGCTGCTGCTAAGAAAAAACGTGATATAAATTACAGAGCAGTCTGAGGAAACTCAGGCTGTTTTTTTATGTCCGTATCACAAACCGACACTTTTTTACTTCCGTTTGTCCTATAATAAGCGAGGGGCATAAAAATGGTTATTTATCTTGATGTGTTGATTCTGATAAATCTTTATGTTACATATTTTCAGATTCTTGCCGTATCCGCTTTTACTCACAGAAAATCAGTATGGTACAGAAAGCTGTCTGCGGCAGGCATAGGTGCGGTGGCATCACTGAGTATTTTCATTCCGCAGGAAATGGTTTTGACTCTTACTTTACTTAAGATATTTCTTTGTGCTTTGATTGCTTTTGTCGCATTCGGTTATACGGGATTTCGTGCATATGCGGTTAGCGTGCTGTTTTTGATGCTTGTCAGTTTCGTCTTTTCGGGACTTATGCTTTGTGTGTGGCTGTTTGCCGCTCCTATGAAGATGCTGTTTATAAACGGCACTGTATATTTCGGTGTTGATACGATGACGATAATCCTGTCTACCTGTGCGGCATACGGAGTTGTCAGAATAATAAGATATATACTCGATAAAAACGGAAAAACCGATGGCAAGTATACTGTTATCATAAAAAATAACGGCAGGGAATGCAGGCTTTCGGCACTCGCAGACAGCGGAAACGGAATGGTTGATTGTTTCAGCGGATTGCCTGTGATAGTGTGCAGACGTGATATGTGCGCCGATGTTTCACCTCCTGCAATCAATATGATAGAAAATAACAGCGATATTTCGAGGCTGCAACAGGTGTTAAGATTCCTTATACAATAAAGCCTAGAAGACCTGGCGATATTGCTACATGCTACTGTGACCCATCAAAGGCCAAGAGAGAGCTCGGCTGGGAAGCACAGTATGGTATTAAGGAGATGTGTGCCGACTCATGGAGATGGCAGAAGAACAATCCTAACGGATATGATGATTAATTATCAGAAATATTGGCGCCCGGAGTACACTCTGCGATGCACAATACCTCGCATGCGCTAACGCTTTGCAGTTAAGATGCTGTATGAATTATGCATATAGAGTTTCACAGAATGACGAAACCGGCTTTTACGCACCGTCCGTGGTGCGTAACGCCTTGCCCCACCGTCCATGGTGGGGCATTTCTATTTGTGAAGCATAATTCTACAGTATCTAAACAGCACCGCTAGTCGCTTATGCGGGGTATTGTGCATCGCAGAGTGTACTCCGGGCATTTTACATGATATTGATATAAAATATGAAACGTTTATTTATCATAGCGTGGATAGACGCCGGACGCACCCGCAGCAGTAAAATACACCTTGCATGCGCTAACGCTACGCTGTCAAGATACTGTACGAATTATGCTTTTTAGGCTTCCTCTGCTTGACGAAACCGTCGAAACGCGCCATCCGTGGCGCGGTTCTCCTTGACTTGCCTTCCATGGCAAGTCATTTCTGTGTTTCATAGGCATAATTCTACAGTATCTAAACAGCTTCGCTAGTCACGCATGCAAGGTGTATTTTACTGCTGCGGGTGCGTCCGGCGTCAGCAACAATCTAAAAATAAAAAAACATCGCATAAATGCGATGCTTTCGGGTTGGGCTGTATTTAATTAAATAAATATCAGTGAGCAGTCCGTACGGGAATCGAACCCGTGTTTCCGCCGTGAGAGGGCGGCGTCTTAACCGCTTGACCAACGAACCGTGTATTATACTATCATGGAGTTTTAAAAAAAGCAAGTACTTTTTTAAAAAAACTTGATTTTTTTTTCTGATAGTGCTATTATACCTATGATAACAACGTTGACTAGATTGAGAGAGGGCAAAAGTCCTCTCTCAATTCACGTTTATAAACATCAGGCATCTATTCAGAGCAATTGTGAATAGTTACAGCCATATAATCAAAAGAGAGGTGATAAAATGTCAAAGGCAAGTGTATATGAGGCAAAGACGGAGAGCTTTATACAACCAATTCTTGACAGCATGAATTTTGAGCTTGTTGATGTCGAGTATGTTAAGGAAGGCGGCGTGAACTACCTGAGAGCATATATCGATAAGGAGGGTGGCATAACTGTTGATGACTGTGAAGTGGTTGCAAGGCAGATGAATGAGATTCTCGACAGAGAGGACTATATTCCTGATTCGTACACCTTCGAGGTCAGCTCGCCGGGGCTTGGAAGACCTCTCAAGAAGGAAAAGGACTATGTGCGCAATATGAATAAGGAGATAGAGATTCGCACATATAGGGCTATCAACAAATCAAAGGAATTTTATGGTCTGCTTAAAGCCTATGATAAGGATACAGTGACAATAACCGATGAAGACGGCAATGAGACTACATTCAATAAGAGTGACATTGCGCTTATACGTCAGGCATTGGATTTTTAATTAAAGCGCACGATAACACAAATAGGAGGAAAAAATAATGAGCAATGAGTTATTAGAAGCGTTAAATATATTAGAGCAGGAGAAAAACATCAGTAAAGAAACTTTACTTGAGGCAATTGAGAACTCTCTTGTGACTGCCTGCAAGAACCATTTTGGTAAATCAGACAATGTAAAGGTAGAAATAGATCCTGAGACATGTGCTTTCTCATGCTACCAGGAGAAGACGGTTGTAGATACGGTTGAGGATCCGGTTGAGGAGATTTCCTTAGCAGATGCGCACAAGGTAAACGGTAACTATCAGCTTGGAGATATCGTGAGAGTTGAGGTTAAGTCAAAGGAATTCGGACGTATCGCTACACAGAACGCAAAGAATGTCATCCTTCAGAAAATCCGCGAGGAGGAGAGAAAGGTAATATTTGACGAGTACAACAGCAAGGAAAAGGATGTTGTGACAGGTGTTGTTCAAAGATACATCGGAAAGAATGTCAGCATCAACTTAGGTAAGGCAGATGCACTTCTGACTGAGAGTGAGCAGATAAAGGGTGAGGTATTCAAGCCTACAGAGCGTATCAAGGTATATATCCTTGAGGTTAAGTCCACATCAAAGGGACCAAAGATTCTTGTTTCAAGAACACATCCTGAGCTTGTGAAGAGACTTTTCGAGTCAGAAGTTACAGAGGTTAAAGAGGGCATAGTTGAGATAAAGGCTATTTCACGTGAGGCCGGAAGCAGAACAAAGATTGCAGTATGGTCAAATGATCCAAACGTAGACCCTGTAGGAGCATGTGTAGGTATGAACGGTGCCAGAGTAAATGCTATCGTAAATGAGCTTCGCGGTGAGAAAATCGATATCATCACATGGGATGAGAATCCGGCAATACTTATCCAGAACGCACTTAGCCCTGCAAAGGTTATCTCTGTTATCGCAGATGCAGATGAGAAATCAGCAAAGGTTGTTGTTCCGGATTATCAGCTTTCACTTGCAATCGGTAAGGAAGGACAGAATGCAAGACTGGCAGCAAGACTTACAGGCTTCAAGATTGATATCAAGAGCGAGACACAGGCCAGAGAGTCAGGGGACTTCATGGATTATGAGAATGACTATGAAGAGGATGATTATGATGACGATTATGATTATTCGGATGAGGAACTTGCTGAGAACGAGAGATTAGCTGATACAGAACAGGCAGATGTACAGGCAGAGGCTTTTGATACAGAGGCTGACGAGAACGGAGCAGCAGGTACAGAAAATGATGCGGCAGATAGTGGTGATGAGCAGTAATGGCAAATAAAAAGATTCCAATGCGCAAATGCGTAGGCTGTCAGGAGATGAAGGAAAAGAAGTCACTTATTCGCGTGGTAAAGACTGCGGAGGGCGACATAATTCTCGATGACACCGGCAAGAAAAACGGCAGGGGAGCTTATATATGTAAGAGCCTTGAATGCTTTAAAAAGGCTAAAAAGACAAAGGCACTTGAGCGTTCCCTTGGTGTTAGTGTATCAGAACAGGTATATGAGGAGCTTGAAAAGGAGATGAACCAAATTGACAGATAGAGTACTTTCTATGCTGGGCTTAGCAGCAAAGTCAGGCAATGTGGTTAGCGGAGAGTTTTCTACCGAGAAAGCTGTAAAGACAGGAAAGGCATTTTTAGTGATAGTTGCAGATGATTCATCAGACAACACAAAGAAGCATTTTTCGGATATGACTGCTTTCTATGAGGTTCCGATTTATTTTTATAGTGACAAGGTGGGGTTAGGGAATGCAATAGGCAAAGAGTTTCGCGCTTCCCTTGCAGTAACGGATGAAAACCTTGCAAATGCAGTGATAAAAAAGCTGCAGTCGAATAAAACTGAATAATGGAGGAAAATAGATATATGGCAAAAATGAGAGTTCATGAACTTGCAAAAGAATTAAATATAAAGTCGCAGGAAGTCATAGACACATTAAACGGCACACAGTTTGCTGTCAAAAATGTGCAGAGCGGTCTTGAGGATGAGGCACAGCAAATTGTACGAAAGAAGTACGCAAAAACAGAAGTAAAAAAAGATGCACCTAAGAAGGAAGAACCTAAAAAGGATGAGGCTAAGGCAGCCGACAGACCAAAGAAAAAGGCAAGCATCACAGCTGTTTTCAATGCACAGTACAGTAAGCAGGGTAGGAAAACAAATGGTGGAAACGGCAGCGGAAATAATGGAAATAACAGTTCGCAGCGCAGGAATGGCAATGGCAGACGCGATAATCCGTCATCACGTCCTGAGCAGCACAGCATTATTAAGCCAAGACCTGTCGGAGAGAGAGCTATGCGCCCTATAAGTGAGCGTACAGCGGATCCATATGCAGATATGAAGGCAGCCAATTCGCGTCCGGCACGTCAGGCTGACGCTGATAGAAGAAGCGACAGACGTCAGGACAATGGCGAGAAAATCAACAACAGAAACACTGACAGAAATGCCGACAGAAGCAGAAATACGGACAGAAACAGCGATAGAAGAACAAACAATCGCGACAACAATAACCGAGATAACAGCAGAGACAATAATAGAGACAATAACAGAGGCTTCAGAAATGACTCCAGACGTCCTGCAGAGGGTGGCAGAAGCTTTGACAGAAATAATGATAGAAGCAGAAGCAACGACAGAAGCAGGAGCAATGACAGAAATAACGATAGAACAGGCAGCAGAGGTGATGACAGAAATCGTTTCAGAAAAGAAACAGTTGCAGTTGCAGCTCCTGATGATGTAAGAGGAAAGGAGAGCCGCGACAGAGGCAACGATAGAAAGAATAAGCATAATCACAATCAGAGCCAGAAGCAGGATAAGCTCGGAAAGAAGCAGGAGAATTACATCAATCTCGAGAAGCACGGCGGAAAGAAAAAGCCACAGCAGCCGAAGACACAGCCAAAAGAGGATGAGAACGAGATTAAGACAATTTCTCTTCCGGAGAAGATTACAATAAGGGATTTAGCTGATAAGATGAAGGTTCAGCCTTCAGCCATTGTAAAGAAGCTTTTCATGAAGGGCGAGATGGTAACAGTTAACTCTGAAGTTGATTTTGCAGCCGCTGAGGAGATTGCGTTAGAGTTCAATTTCATATGTGAGGAAGAGGAGAAGGTCGATGTGATTGCAGAGCTTCTCAAGGAGGATGAAGAGGATGAGAGCAAGATGGTTCCTCGTCCACCTGTAGTCTGCGTAATGGGTCACGTAGATCATGGTAAGACATCACTGCTTGATGCCATCAGACAGACACGTGTTACAGACCGTGAGGCAGGTGGTATCACACAGCACATTGGTGCATCTGTTGTATCAATCAATGGCCAGAACATCACATTCCTTGATACACCGGGACATGAGGCATTTACAGCAATGCGTATGCGTGGTGCAAACTCTACTGATATCGCAATCCTTGTTGTTGCTGCAGATGATGGTGTAATGCCGCAGACTGTTGAGGCAATAAACCATGCAAAGGCAGCAGGTGTTGAGATTATCGTTGCAGTCAACAAGATAGATAAGCCAAGTGCCAATATCGACAAGGTTAAGCAGGAGCTCTCAGAGTATGAGCTTATCCCGGAGGATTGGGGCGGAAGCACAATATTCTGTCCTGTATCTGCACATACTAAGGAGGGTATCGACAATCTCCTTGAGATGATTCTTCTCACAGCAGAGGTGCTCGAGCTCAAGGCTAATCCGGACAGAAATGCAAGAGGTCTCGTAATCGAGGCGCAGCTTGACAAGGGCCGTGGTGCGGTTGCCACAGTGCTTGTACAAAAAGGAACACTCCATGTCGGAGATCCTATCGCATGCGGAAGCAGCTATGGTAAGGTAAGAGCCATGATTGATGACAAGGGCCGCAGAGTAAAGGAGGCTAAGCCTTCTACGCCTGTAGAGATACTTGGACTTAACAGTGTGCCATCAGCAGGAGAGACATTTGTGGCATGCGATTCAGAGAAGGAGGCAAAGGCATTCTCTGACACATATATTTCAGAGGAGAAGAATAAGCTCATCGAGGATACAAAGGCAAAGATGTCACTTGATGATCTGTTCTCACAGATTCAGTCAGGCAACATGAAGGAGCTTGATATCATCGTAAAGGCAGATGTACAGGGTTCAGTTGAGGCTGTTAAGCAGAGTCTTGTCAAGCTTTCAAATGAGGAGGTTGTGGTCAAGGTCATCCATGGCGGCGTTGGTGCCATCAACGAGTCAGATGTTATCCTTGCATCAGCATCAAATGCAATCATCATTGGCTTTAACGTCAGACCGGATCCTGTTGCCAAGGCTACAGCAGACCGTGAGGGCGTAGATATCAGACTTTACAAGGTCATCTACAATGCAATCGAGGATGTATCTGCTGCCATGAAGGGTATGCTTGATCCTGTATTTGAGGAGAAGGTTATCGGACATGCGGAAATCAGACAGATTTTCAAGGCTTCAGGCGTTGGAAACATTGCAGGTTCATATGTGCTTGACGGATTTATGGAGAGAGGCTGTCGTGTCAGAATTAGCAGAGAGGGTGAGCAGATATTCGAGGGAGACCTTGCTTCACTCAAGAGATTCAAGGATGACGTCAAGGAGGTCAAGACAGGCTATGAGTGTGGTCTTGTATTTGACGGATTTAATGATATTCAGGAATTCGATATAGTTGAAGCTTACAAGATGGTAGAGGTTCCGAGATAATCATATATTGGTTATCTTGAATTAATGCAGCTATTCGGATAGTTACGGTTTAATATAAAAAGAAAGCGGGATTATATGAGAAAGAACAGCATAAAAAATATTCGTATCAACGAAGAGGTAATGCGTGAACTGTCAAATATCATACGCGGTGAGATAAAGGATCCGCGTATCAATCCCATGACAAGTGTTGTTGCTGTCGAGGTGGCACCTGATTTAAAGACAGCAAAGGCTTATATCAGTGTGCTTGGTGACAAGAAATCACAGGCTGATACACTTGCAGGACTTAAGTCAGCGGAGGGATATATACGCAGAACTCTCGCAAAGAACATCAATTTAAGAAATACACCTGCCATTACATTTATCATAGACCAGTCTATAGAGTATGGTGTTGAGATGTCTAAAAAGATTGATGAAGTAACAAAAAATCTCAAAGAGGATTAACAAAGAGGATTGATTATGACAGAGATTGATTCTATTTTAAAGGATGCACAATCAGTTGCCGTTTCCGGTCATGTGAGACCGGACGGCGACTGTGTCGGCTCAACACTTGCGGTATACAACTACATAAAGGATTATTATCCTGATATAAAGGCAAGGCTTTATTTAGAGCCAAGCCCAAACATCTTTAAGTTTATGCAAAGAGCAGATGAGATTGACAGCAGCTATGCGGATGATACAGTATACGATCTGTTCATAGCATGTGACTGCAGTGACACAGGCAGACTGGGAAGTGCAGCTAAGTATTTTGAGTCTGCAAAAAGGACACTTTGTATAGATCATCATGTTACAAACGGGGCCTTTGCAGACGCAAATTACATCTTTCCGGATGCGAGCTCAACCTGTGAGCTTGTGTTTGAACTTCTGCCGAAGGAGCGCATCACAATACAGATAGCAGAGTGTATTTACACAGGCATGGTGCATGATACAGGCGTGTTCCAGTATTCATGCACTTCAAAAAAGACTATGGATATAGCAGGCTCCCTGATGGAGATGGGCATTGATTATTCAAGGATAATCGATGATACATTTTATACAAAGACATTTGCTCAGAACAAGATTATGGGGCAGGCACTTTTGAATGCTGCTTTGTATCTGAATGGTGATGTTATATTGTCTGCAGTATCGCGCGCTGAGATGGAGAAGTACGATGTGCTTCCAAAGCATCTCGACGGTATTGTAAATCAGCTGCGCGTGACAAAGGATATAAAGGTTGCTGTATTTCTCTACGAAAATGAGGATGGTACCTACAAGGGCAGCCTGCGCGTAAACGGTGATTACGATGTGGCAAAGGTTGCGTCGGTATTTGGCGGCGGTGGACATGTAAAGGCCGCCGGATTTACGATTGAAGGACCGATTGAGGTGGCAACAGACCGCATCCTTACGGCAATTAAGGACAATATTTAGGGAGAGATTCTTGGGCAGATGGTTAATGGAATAATCAATGTATACAAGGAAAAGGGCTATACAAGCTTTGACGTTGTGGCAAAGCTTCGAGGCATATTCCACCAGAAGAAGATTGGTCATACAGGTACACTTGATCCTGATGCAGAGGGCGTCCTTCCAGTCTGCCTTGGAAAGGCAACCAGAGTGTGTGACCTTTTGACAGATAAGGACAAGGTCTATAAAGCTGTGCTGCTTTTAGGACAGGAGACAGATACACAGGATATTTCAGGGCAGGTCTTAAATCAGGCTGAGGTCAATGTGACTGAGCAGGCGGTGTATGATGCAATATCACAGTTTATTGGCAGACAAAAGCAGGTGCCGCCAATGTATTCGGCTCTAAAGGTCAATGGGAAAAAGCTCTATGAGCTTGCCAGGGAGGGCAAGGTTATAGAGAGAAAAGCCAGGGATATCGAGGTGTTTGATATCAAGGTTGAAAGCATTGATTTGCCTGAGGTTACGATGACGGTGCACTGTTCAAAGGGCACATATATCAGGACGCTGTGCAATGACATCGGAGAGAGGCTGGGCTGCCATGGCTGCATGAAGTCACTGCTTAGAGTAAGGGTAGCAGGCTTTGACTTAGAACATGCACTTACACTTTCACAGATTCAGTCAAAGGTGGATGAAGGCTGCTTTGATATGGTGATGCCTGTTGACGGAGTATTCGAAAATCTGCCGGCAGTGCATACTGCTTCAGATGCTGATAAGCTTGTCAGAAATGGAAATAAAATTCCGGCAGTGCTTACGGATTATTTAAAACACAGTGCTGACTCTGATATAAGATACAGAGTATACAATCATGAGGGCATATTTGTCGGTGTGTATTCGTATCTTGATGAGACCGGTGAGTTTAAGCCGGTTAAGATTTTTATGGAATAGAATAGTATACAGATATTATGGAATATATAAGCAAAACTCTGGATTTTCATGTCAAGGAGCCGTCCGTCATCTCGTTTGGAAAGTTTGATGGGCTTCACCGAGGACATGAATTTCTGATGGAAAAGCAAATTGAACAGAGCAATCTGCATGGCTACAAGCGCATCATATTTACGTTTGACATTCCTCCCAAATCGGAGGTACTTGGCGTTGAGTCAAAGGTTATAATCACAAACGATGAAAAAGAGTATGTGTTTGAAAAATCAGGTATTGACTATCTGATAGAGTGTCCGTTTGTGCCACAGGTGATGACGATGGAGGCGGATGCGTTTGTCAGATGGATAGTTAAAAGTCTTAATGTCAAGTGTATCATTGTCGGAGATGATTTCCGTTTCGGGCACAACAGGGCAGGAGACCATCGGCTGCTTTCTGCGATGGCAGGAGAGCTTGGATACGAGCTTATTGTGGTGGACAAGATAAAGGATGGAGACAGGGATATAAGCAGTACCTATATCCGCGAGGAGATTGCGGCAGGACATATTAAAAAGGCGAATGAACTGCTGGGATATCCCTTTTTCATAAAAGGAAGAGTAGTGCATGGCAGAGCACTGGGCAGGACTATTGGCATTCCGACAGTCAACCTTTCAGTGCCGCACGATAAGCTGCTTCCACCAAAGGGAGTGTATATGTCAAGAGTTCTTGTCAGGGACAACTGGTACCTTGGTGTAACCAATATAGGATGCAAGCCTACTATAGAGGGCAAAAATCCAATCGGTGCAGAGACATATATCATAGATTTTGGGCAGGATGTTTACGGACAGGATATCATGGTAGAGCTTCATAAGTTCGTAAGACCTGAGATGAAGTTTGATTCAATAGAAGCGTTAAAGAGCCAGATGAGTGCAGATATCAATTATACAATCAATTATGCAGGCAGTCACACATTCTAGTGTGGCTGTTTTTTTGCGAAATTACCCAAAATAACGAAAAAATGACAAATATTACGGAAATATTACGGAGAAATATTGACATTTTAACAATTTGTGATATACTCGTAAACATGGGATTATGGATAGCATGAACTGGAGGCTATATGAAAAATAAATTAAAATTAGGACAGGCAGCAGGCGTTGTAGCGTTTGCTATTATTATAGGTGCTGTATCTATGAGTTCAAGCAGCACAGTAGATGCCAGAACATCATTAAAGGAAAATAGAACAGTCAATGCGGGGGTGGCTCTTGGTCTGACAGAGGCGGCAGATGCCACAGAGCTTCTCACAGCAGGGGTTACATCGGCTCTTACTTATTATGGAGCTGACGTATCGGTAGCGCAAAACGACAGCAATGTTGTTACTGCATCTGCTCAGGGTGCACAGGTTGGCAATACTGCACAGGAGACAGAACAGGCAAATGAGGCATCCCAGACACCGACAGCCGCACAGACCTGTGGTTACACAAATCTTGGTATGTCGGTTATCAGCAGCGGAAACTTAAATATCAGACAGGAAGCTTCGACAGACAGCGAGGTAATAGGAATACTTACCAATCACAATGCCTGTGAGCTTCTTGAGGATGCCGGAGAATGGTACAAGGTCACATCAGGCAAGGTGACAGGATATGTAAACAAGCAGTATCTTGTGACAGGAGATGAGGCAGAGGCTATTGCAGAACAGGAGATTAAGACGGTTGCCACAGTAAATACGGAAACACTGAATGTGCGTGCAGAGAAGTCAACAGATGCTGCGGTGCTTTCGCAGGTTGGAAATTCAGAGGCGTTCACGGTTAATTCTGTCGCTGACGGCTGGGTTGAGATAAGTGTGGATGATTCGGTAGGATATATATCACAGGATTATGTGACACTGGCACAGGCACTTCCTACAGCAAAGACAATAGAGCAGGTGAAGTATGGTGACGGTGTATCAGATGTAAGGGCATCTGTTGTATCGTATGCGTTACAGTTTGTCGGAAACAGATATGTGTGGGGTGGTACAAGCCTTGAGAAGGGAGTTGACTGCTCAGGCTTCACAATGAGAATTCTTGGAAAGTATGGAATCTCATTACCGCATTCATCAAGAGCACAGCCTTCATACGGCACAAAAATCAGTGCATCTGAAGCAAAGCCGGGAGATTTATTCTTCTACGGAGGTGGAAGGAGTATCTCACATGTTGCAATTTATATCGGAAACGGACAGATTGTACATGCCAGCAACAAGCGTGATGGAATCAAGGTTTCAAATGCATATTACAGAAATCCGATTTGTGTCGCAAGATATTTGCCGGATTAATAAAAAAACAGTTTACAACAAATGCTTACTATGCTATACTGCATAAGTGTGGTTTTGCCCATGTTCGGTAGTTGGACACTCCGACCTATTGCTGAGCATCATACAGTTATCAGGGCGCATTATAATATAAGGAGGATCAACAATGATCGCAAAGGAAAAGAAACAGGCTATTATCGCAGAGTACGGTAGAACACCAAATGACACAGGTTCACCAGAGGTTCAGATTGCAATTCTTTCAGCAAGAATCGCAGAGTTAACTGAGCATTTCAAACAGAACCCAAAGGATCATCACTCAAGAAGAGGAATGTTAAAGATGATCGGTCAGAGACGTGGATTACTTGCATACCTTAAGGAGATTGATATCGAGAGATATCGTTCACTTATCGAGCGTTTAGGACTCAGAAAATAGTATTTTCTTTAGAGCGGAGTAATTATTATTCCGCTCTATTATTGTTTTTATTATTGTTTTTTGAAAAGCAGAAGTAAGCCGAGACCACTAAAGAGTGCATGAGCGTACATGTATTGTTTAGTAGTTTCGGAAGAGGAATACACTTCTGCAAAAGAATTTTAAGGAGAATTAATATGTACAAAAGTTATTCAATGGAACTTGCCGGCAGGACTCTTACTGTAGATATCGGAAGAGTAGCAGCTCAGGCAAACGGAGCTGTTTTTATCAAGTATGGTGATACAACAGTCCTTTCAACAGCTACAGCATCTGACAAGCCACGTGACGGTGTGGATTTCTTCCCACTCAGCGTTGAGTTCGAGGAGAAGATGTACTCTGTAGGAAAAATTCCGGGTGGTTTTAACAAGCGTGAGGGAAAGGCATCTGAGAACGCCATCCTTACAGATCGTGTAATTGACCGTCCTATGAGACCTCTTTTCCCAAAGGATTACAGAAATGATGTTACATTAAACAACCTTGTTATGTCAGTGGATCCTGAGTGCCGTCCTGAGATAGTTGCCATGATCGGTACAGCTTTAGCTGTTCACATCTCAGATATTCCGTTTGACGGACCATGTGCCATGACACAGATGGGACTTGTTGATGGTGAGTTTATCGTAAACCCTTCACAGAAGCAGTGGGATGAGGGCGATTTACAGCTCACAGTTGCTTCTACAAAGGAAAAGGTCATCATGATTGAGGCAGGCGCCAATGAGATTCCTGAGGATCAGATGATTGAGGCAATCTACAAGTGTCATGATATCAACCAGACAGTTATCGCATTCATGGATCAGATCCGTGATGAGATTGGCAAGCCAAAGCATGAGTATGAGAGCTGTGCTATTCCGGAGCAGATGTTTGAGGATATCAAGAAAATTGTTACTCCAGAGCAGATGGAGGAAGCAGTATTCACAGATGAGAAGCAGAAGCGTGAGGAAAATATAAGAGCTATCACAGAGCAGTTAGAGGAAGCCTTCGCTGACAATGAGGAGTACCTTGCAGTACTTGGTGAGGCTATTTACCAGTATCAGAAGAAGACAGTCAGAAAGATGATTTTAAAGGATCATAAGCGTCCGGACGGCCGTGCAATCAACCAGATCAGACCACTCGCAGCAGAGGTTGATTTGATTCCTAGAGTTCACGGCTCTGCAATGTTTACCCGTGGACAGACACAGATTTGTGATGTTGTAACACTTGCTCCTTTATCAGAGATTCAGAAAATCGACGGACTTGATGCAAATATCACAACAAAGAGATATATGCATCACTATAACTTCCCTGCATACTCTGTAGGAGAGACAAAGGTATCACGTGGACCGGGACGTCGTGAGATTGGACACGGAGCACTTGCTGAGAAGGCACTTGTTCCTGTACTTCCAAGCGTTGAGGAGTTCCCATATACTATCCGTGCCGTATCTGAGACATTTGAGTCAAACGGCTCTACATCAATGGCTTCAACATGTGCATCATGTATGTCACTTATGGCTGCAGGTGTTCCGATTAAGGCTATGGTTGCCGGAATCTCATGCGGACTTGTAACAGGCGATACAGATGATGATTTCCTTGTACTTACAGATATCCAGGGTCTTGAGGATTTCTTCGGAGATATGGATTTCAAGGTAACAGGTACACATAAGGGTATTACAGCTATCCAGATGGATATCAAGATTCACGGACTTACAAGACCTATCGTTGAGGAAGCAATCGCGAGAACACGTGAGGCACGTCTCTACATCATGGATGAGGTCATGAGCAAGGCAATCGCTGAGCCTAGAAAAGAAGTAAATGAGTGGGCTCCAAAGATTGAGCAGATTACAATCGATCCATCAAAGATTGGTGATGTTGTCGGACAGAAGGGTAAGACAATCAACGAGATTATCGACAGAACCGGTGTCAAGATCGATATCACAGATGATGGCGCTGTTTCAGTTTGCGGAACAGATAAAGAGATGATTGCAAAGGCAATCGACATGATTAAGATTATCACAACTGATTTTGAGCAGGGACAGATCCTTGAGGGAACAGTTGTAAGCATCAAGGAGTTCGGTGCTTTCATCGAATTTGCTCCTGGCAAAGAGGGAATGGTTCACATTTCTAAGATTGCAAAAGAGAGAATCAACAGAGTAGAGGATGTACTCACACTTGGAGACAAGGTAAAGGTTGTTTGCCTTGGCAAGGACAAGATGGGAAGAATCAGCTTCTCTATGAAGGATGTAAAAGAGGATTAATTAATATACGTTAAAGTATAACAATAATATCTAAGTAAAGGGCTGCACGCAGGTGCAGTCCTTTTAATATATGAAATTATAGTAAGGTGATATGATGTAAGGCAAAACAGGTGCGTCTGTGTCATATTGTGAAAACGAATCATATACTAAATTAAAAAATAAAATAATAATGAAAAATGCGAAATATAGTATAAATGCAAATCTGGTATATAAAAATGGATATAGTGGTAAAAATGTCAATATAGCAGTGCTTGATACGGGTGTGTTTAAACACAAACAGCTTGATGGGTGCATAAAGCACTTTATGGATTTTGTGGGTGGAAAGGAGACATGTTATGACGATAACGGGCATGGTACACATGTGTGCGGTATATTATCGGCTGCAGATATAGGCATGGCTCCAGGGGCAGGACTATATGTGTTTAAGGTGCTTGATTATCTTGGCATGGGGCAGACGTCGGATTCAATTCGTGCACTTAAGTATATAAAAGAAAACTGTGTCAGACTTAATATAAAAATACTCAACTTCTCTGTAGGATATCTGCCATGTTCTGATACAGCAGAGCGTATTAAGATATTGAAGCTGATAGATGAATTGTGGGATATGGGAGTAGTAGTTGTTGCAGCAGCGGGCAACTATGGCCCGGCACCGTTTTCTGTAACTGTGCCGGGAATTTCAAGAAAAATAATAACAGTCGGAAGCTTTGATGATATAAGAAGTGGCAAAGGTCCTACCGACTGTTGTATTGTAAAGCCTGAGATTCTGGCTCCCGGGCATGATATCATAAGCCTTGGAACGAGAGATGGCACATATGTAAGGAAAACAGGTACTTCAATGGCTACACCGATTGTGTCAGGTGCCATAGCACTTCTATTGGAAAAAAATCCAAATATGAGACCGGAGGCGGTTAAGCTAGCACTGTATAATACATGTGACAGGGCAGGGGATAGTCACAAAGGCTCGTGGGGGATTATAAATGTTGATAAATTGGTGGGAATATTATAATATGTATTAGAGATTTATTATAGATAATATAGGAAATATTAGGTTGTATAATTGTAATTTCATGGTAGGGCTTATATGAGAAAAATATTACAAAGACTGCTTTCAAAGCTTTTTATAGTTTCGACAATAATAATCATACAGATGATATGGTGGTTCTTTTTGTTTTATACGGCCTCTGTTGCCAGCAGGGTGTTTCAGGATCTGATGTATGTGGCAGCTATATTGCTTTCGCTTTATATTGTCAACAGGCGGATGAAAATGTATATAAAAATGTCATGGATATTTTTGATACTGAGTGTTCCAATCGTTGGTATTCCGTGCTATTTCTTTTTCGGAAGACCGGAGCTTACGTCGAAGACACAGAAAAGAATGGCAAGAATTGTGGAAGCATATGCGCCGCTTCGGCCTGAGAACGAGCTGCTAAATGAGACTCTCAGACAGACAGATATGGATGCATACAGACAAAGCAGGCTTATCACTCAAAATCAGAAATATCCACTGTATGCGGAGGACTGCACAGAGTACTTTAAATCAGGTGAGGAGGCTTTTGAGAGCATTTTAAAAGATTTAAGGTCAGCTGAAAAGTTTATCTTTATGGAGTATTTCATAATCGGCAGTGGCGTTATGCTTGATCAGATACTTGATATACTCAAAGAAAAGGTAAGGCATGGAGTTGTGGTGAGAATCATATATGATGATTTTGGCAGCATAAATGCCATTCCGCCACATTTTATAAAGGAGATGGAGAGCATCGGAATACAGACCAGACGCTTCAATCCATATAAGCCCATGCTTTCAGTAATTATGAATGACAGGGATCATAGGAAGATACTGGTGATAGACGGACGTGTGGCGCATACCGGTGGTTACAATATAGCAGATGAGTATATCAACAAAAAAATCAGGTTTGGTTACTGGAAGGATGCCGGTATCCGTGTGGAGGGAGAGTGTGTAAACAGTTTCACAACGATGTTCCTTGAGATGTGGAATTATATCAATAAGGACAATGCTGTGCATGATGAATATCTGAATCCACACAATACCTTCAGCCAGTCAGAGGAAAGCGGTTTTGTCCAGCCGTTTTGCGATTCTCCACTTGAGCATGATGATGTAGGAGAGAATCTTTATGTGAGTATCATCTCAAGAGCTAAAAAATATGTTTATATTTTTACACCGTATCTGATACTTGGAACGGAGCTGTCGCATGCTATGATATCGGCAGCCAGGTCAGGTATTGATGTGCGTATTGTTGTACCTAAGATTCCCGATAAAAAGCTCATTTATCTGCAGACAAAAGCCAATTTCAGACCTCTTATCGAGGCGGGGGTAAGGATATATCTGTACACACCCGGCTTTATACATTCAAAGTGTATTGTGGCAGATGATGATACTGCGATAGTTGGCACATGCAATCTGGATTTCAGGAGCATGTACTGGAATTTTGAGGATTTTGTATACATGTACAGGACTCAGTGCATCGGAAAAATAAAAGAGGATGCGATAGAGACGTTTGCGGTTTCAGAGGAGGTGTATGAGGAAAGCACAAATGATATCTCATTTGCAGGCAGGGTGCTGCAGAGTATTTTGCAGCTTTTTGCACCGCTTTTGTAAATGTGACTGTAAAGCGTCTGATAAAAATCTGTTGAATAATGTTACAAGTTGTAATATAATAATCCAAGCGATTGCATAAGCAACGCACGAAGAAACTGAATATGTAGCATAAAGGTGTCGGAGCAGACAAGCATTTGAATCTGATTTATGACAGGCGATGTGAAGCTGGCTCCGGTGAAAAGGGAAACAGGTGCAAATCCTGTACGAACTCGTCACCGTAATTAAGGAGTGACGGCCGATAGGTCACTGGGCAACCGGGAAGACGGCCGAAGCAATGATATATAAGCCGGGAGACCTGCCTTTGTGTTGTACGGAAACAATAGTGTTTCAAGCCACGAGTAACTGGCTGTACGTGATGAAATAATTATAATTACAGACAAGGTTATGATAGCCGTATAGTCTGGGTTAGAAGGATTTTGACATGTATAGCTCTTTGACATAATAGTACAAAGAGCTTTTATTTTTGACGCTTTAAATGTTTTCGTCTTACATATTTAAAACATGTGCAGCTTAATAGCTGCAAGGAGAATGAAAAGGAGAAAACATGAAAAAGAAATTAGTAGTAGTACTGATGGCAGCAGTTATGGCTATGACAGCAGTGACCGGCTGTGGCAGCAAGGCAGATGATGCAAAGAATGGTACACAGGCATCTAAGGCTTCAGAGAGTGAGACAAGCGCAAACGCAGATCAGGAGGCAGCAATGCATGTGGCAGATTTAATCGATGCAATCTACGTGCAGGAGAGAACAGATGATACAGACAAGCAGTGCAAGGAGGCTAAGGAGGCCTGGGACAAGCTCACAGACGCACAGAAGGAGCTTGTAGAGGGAGAAAATGCTGATCCTGACTATTTCGGCAGAGATACAGGCGATGCTTCAAAGGATGATCCGAGAAACCAGGATGATATCGGCGAGAACGAGATCCTTGTAGTAAGCTTTGGTACATCCTTCAACGACAGCCGTGTGGCTGATATCAAGGGTGTGGAGGATGCAATAGCAGCTGCAAATCCTGACTGGTCAGTCAGAAGAGCCTTCACAGCACAGATTATCATCAATCATGTACAGGCAAGAGATGACGAGAAGATTGACAATATGGATCAGGCACTTGAGCGTGCAGTCAAAAATGGTGTAAAGAATCTTGTGGTACAGCCTACACACCTGATGCATGGCGCAGAGTATGATGAGCTTTCAGAGGCTGTAGAGAAGTATAAGGATAAATTTGAGTCTGTAAAGATTGCAGAGCCACTCCTCGGTGAGGTTGGAAGTGATGCAACAGTTGTAAATGAGGATAAAAAGGCCGTTGCAGAAATTCTTACAGAGGAAGCAGTAGAAAAGGCCGGCTATGACAGCCTTGATGCTGCAAAGGAAGAGGGCACAGCATTTGTATTTATGGGACATGGAACAAGCCATACAGCAAAGATTTCATACAGCCAGATGCAGAGCCAGATGACAGCTTTGGGTTATGAGAACGTATTTATCGGAACTGTAGAGGGTGAGCCGGAGGATACATCATGTGAGTCTGTCATTGAGAAGGTGTCAGCCGCTGGCTACAAGAACGTCATTCTTCGTCCGCTTATGGTTGTTGCAGGAGACCATGCCAACAATGATATGGCAGGAAGTGATGATGATTCATGGCTTTCACAGTTTAAGGCATCAGGAAAGTTTGATAAAATCGATACACAGATTAACGGACTTGGTGAGATTGAGGGTATCCAGAAGCTTTATGTTGAGCATACAGCGGCTGCTATGAGCAAGTAGCAGTTACTTAAATGTATAGTGGGGAAGCTATAAAATAACAGGAGCAGTATATCAGACATGAGAAAATTATTCAGAAACAAGTTTACTTATATCGTTGCAATGACACTGGTTTGTGCCATGAGCTTGGCAGCCTGCGGCAATAAGAATGCAAAAGCTGAAACAGAAAGCAAAAAAGCAGTGCAGGACGCGACAGAGAGCACAAAAAAGGCTGAAAAAACAGAAAAGATAGCACTTTCAGATGGTACATATACAGCAGAGTTTACTACAGACAGCTCAATGTTTCATGTGAATGATGCATATGACAACAAAGGTACACTCACCGTGAAGGATGGCAAGGCAACAATACATGTTGCTCTTACATCCACACACATTGTCAATCTCTTTTTGGGAACAGCAAAGGATGCCTCAAAGGACAAGGCTGAGCTTTTAGAGCCAACTGTAGAGACTGTCGATTATGGCGATGGCACAACTGAGGAGGTCAATGCGTTTGATATACCGGTTCCTGTTTTGGATGAGGAATTTGACCTTGCACTTATCGGTACAAAGGGCAAATGGTATGACCACAAGGTAAAGGTCTCAAATGCCACACCTACGGACGCAGATGCAAGCGTATCTGAAAGTGCAGGAAAAGAGCTTCCTGACGGAACATACAATATCAATCTCGATTTCGAGGGCGGAAGCGGTAAGGCGAGCATTGCATCACCAGCTGAGGTGACTATAAGCGGTGGAGCCGCTACTGCAACAGTGCAGTGGAGCAGTCCAAACTATGACTATATGATAGTTGACGGACAGAAATACATGCCTGTAAATACAGACGGCAATTCTGTATTTGAAATTCCGGTTAAGCTTGATACACCTATGCAGGTTATCGGAGATACAGTTGCTATGAGCAAGCCGCACGAGGTTGAGTACACACTCACCTTCCATTCAGATTCTGCTACAGAGGTGCTTGGTGAGGATGGAGAATAATTAAGCTATGCATGGAAGAAAAAAGATAATTATATATATATTGATATCAATTATAGGACTGTTCTGGCTGTCAGGCTGTGACAGTCCTTCTTCCGATTCAGGGAATACCGAATCGAAGGCTGAGGCAGAGGCACAAAACGGTCTTATATATAAGAGCAGTATGAAGCTTTTATATGCAAAGAATTTTTCTGTTGACTATTATGAGGGTGGATACAAGATACTTACTACAAAGGATGGTACCAAAATACTTACCGTGCCAAAGGGCAGAAAGACTCCAAAGGATATTGACAAGGATATCATTGTATTGAAGGAGCCTGTAAGTGATTTGTATCTGGTCGCATCAGGGGTGATGGATATGTTTGACAAGCTTGATGCAGTGGACACTATTAAATTTTCGGGGCTTGACAGTGATGGCTGGTACATTGACAGTGCAAGAAAGGCTCTTGAAAGTGGCAGGATGCTATATGCCGGCAAATATTCAAAGCCCGATTATGAGCTTTTGGTGTCAGAAAACTGTTCTCTTGCCATAGAAAATACTATGATTACCCATTCGCCGCAGGTGACTGAAAAGCTTAAAAGCTTTGATATCCCTTCAATAATCGAGTACTCAAGCTATGAGGAGGAGCCGCTTGGAAGAGTGGAGTGGGTGAAGTTTTTCGGAGCACTCACAGACAGGGATGAAAAGGCCGATGAGCTCTTTAATGAGCAGGTGGATATTGTAAATCGCATCGCAAAGACAGATGGTACCGATACGGATGATGCCACAAAAAGTGATACAGTTGCATTTTTCTATATCACATCCAATGGACAGGTTCAGGTGCGCAAAAGCACAGATTATGTGCCAAAGATGATTTCACTTGCCGGTGGAAAATATATTTTTGATGCATCAAATGACGACGATACAGGCAGGTCAACCATGAATATGCAGCTAGAGGATTTCTACAATGGAGCAATAGATGCTGACTATCTGATATATAACAGTGCGATAGACGGCGGTGTGAAGAATCTGAATGAGCTTTTGGACAAGTGCCCGGTGCTTGCCGATTTTAGGGCAGTCAAAGACGGCAATGTATTTTGCACCACGAACGATATGTATCAGCAGTCTATGTCCATCGGGTATATGATTGATGATATGCATTCGATGATTACAGGTGCACCCGACAGCGGCATGAAATATCTGTTTAAGCTCAACAGGAAAATCAATAGCACAAAAAGATAAAAAGCGGAGCTACAACATGGAAAAAACCAGAAAAATAAGGTGTTTTACAACATTTATTATTCTTATAATCTTAATTATTATATTGCTTATCATGAATGTGTGCATAGGAACTGTACACATATCATTTAAGGCTGCATTTGCGACACTTTATGACCACTCAGACAGGGTAGGACGTATTGTGTGGGATATCCGCATGCCAAGAGCTATCGCAGCGATGATACTGGGCGGGGCATTAGCGCTTGCAGGATATCTTTTGCAGACTTTTTTTCATAATCCAATCGCGGGACCTTTTGTGCTCGGCATATCATCGGGAGCTAAGATGATTGTGGCACTTGTTATGGTATTTTTACTTGGAAATGCCATACGTGTGAGCTCACTAGCCATGATTGCAGCAGCGTTTTTGGGAGCAATGCTTTCAATGGGCTTTGTGCTTATCATTTCAAGAAAAGTAAGCAGTATGTCAATGCTTGTGGTGAGCGGTGTCATGATTGGCTACATATGCTCTGCGGTGACTGAGTTTGTGGTGACATTTGCAGATGATTCCGACATAGTAAACCTGCACAACTGGTCGAGGGGAAGCTTTTCGGGCATGTCCTGGGACAGCGTCGGGGTGATGAGCATTGTGGTGGGAATCACATTTGTTTTTGTTTTTCTCATGTCAAAGCCACTTATGGCATATCAGCTCGGAGAGTCATATGCCGTAAATCTGGGTGTAAACATAAAGCGTATCCGGGTGCTTCTGGTATTGCTTTCAAGCCTGCTTTCCGCATGTATAGTGGCGTTTGCGGGACCGATATCGTTTGTCGGAATAGCCGTGCCACACATAGTAAAAAGCATGCTAAAGAGCACAAAGCCCATATATATGATACCGGCCTGCTTCCTTGGGGGAGCGGTGTTCTGCCTGTTTTGTGATTTGCTTGCGAGGATGATGTTTGCGCCTACGGAGCTTAGTATCAGCACGGTTACGGCAGTATTTGGTGCACCGGTAGTGCTGTTTATCATGATAAGACGCAGTAAGGAGAAAAATGTCTGATGGAATATTATTTTACTGCTCAAAAGCTGGCCGTTGGATATGATAACAGGCCGCTTATTGAAAATATTGATTTTTCCCTGAAAAGGGGAGAGATTCTCACATTAATCGGGCCAAACGGTGCCGGTAAATCGACTATTTTAAAAAGTATTGCAAGACAGCTTTCGCTTGTGAGCGGTACGATATATCTTGATAAAAGTGATGTAGTGACGATGAATGGCAATGAATTTGCAAAGAAAATGGCTGTTGTGCTCACCGATAAGCTAAAGACGGAGCTTATGACCTGCTATGATGTGGTTGCGACGGGCAGATATCCATACACAGGCCGGTTCGGAGTACTTTCGGATGAGGACAAAAAGGCTGTGGATGAGGCGATGGAGCTGGTCAATGTATCACAGATAAAAGATAAGGATTTTACAAAGATAAGCGATGGTCAAAGGCAGCGCGTCATGCTGTCACGTGCTATATGCCAGCAGCCGGAGATTATAGTGTTAGACGAGCCTACCTCATATCTTGATATAAAGTACAAGCTTGAGTTTTTATCAATACTCCAAAGGCTTAAAAGACAGAAGAATCTTACGGTTATCATGTCGCTCCATGAGCTTGATATGGCAAAGCGTGTGTCAGACCATATTTTGTGTATAGATGGCAGATATGTGGACAGATACGGAACTCCCGAGGAGGTATTTACTGACCAATATGTTTCAGGGCTTTTTGGAATTACGGCAGGAAGCTTTGACGAAACAGGAGAGGATTTAGAGCTGGAAAAACCGGATGGAAGGGCGAGGATATTTGTCATAGCAGGAGGGGGCTTGGGCAGAAAAAGCTTCAGGAGCTTACAGCGAAAGGGTATCCCGTTTGCGACAGGAATCATCTATGAAAATGATCTGGATTATCCTGCGGCAAAGGCGCTTTCTGCTGAGATTGTCAGCGCAAGAAGCTTTGAGCCTGTAGACGATGCCCTTATTGAAAAGGCAAAGGAGCTTATTGATGTATGCGAGGGCGTTATATGTGACAGAACAGAGTTTGGCACGTATGAGCAGTTTAACAGCAGGCTTTATGAGTATGCAGTCTCTACAGGAAAAATTATAAAAATTCCTTTTCTGGAGGAACAATTGACACAGCTTTAAGGAAGTTACTGTTCACACTCCAGTTTAATATTCATGATAAAGCAACAGACTACCACATAAATTCAGACAGCAGGTATATATATGGCAAAGGTAATTATGGTACAGGGTACAATGTCCAATTCAGGCAAGAGCTTTCTTGTCGCGGGCTTGTGCCGTATTTTCAGACAGGACGGATACAGGGTGGCACCGTTTAAATCACAGAACATGGCGCTCAACTCTTATATAACAGACGAAGGACTTGAGATGGGACGGGCCCAGGTGATGCAGGCTGAGGCAGCAGGCATTAAGCCTATGGTGTGTATGAATCCTATTCTTTTAAAGCCTACAAATAATACAGGCTCACAGGTGATTGTAAACGGAAGGGTGCTTAAGAACATGCCGGCGAGAGAGTATTTTGCATACAAGAAAACTCTCATACCGGATATAAAAAAGGCATTTAAAAAGCTTGAGGAGTATGCGGATATCATAGTGATTGAGGGCGCCGGAAGCCCGGCGGAGATAAATCTGAAGGAAAATGATATTGTAAACATGGGGCTTGCGCATATGGTGGATGCACCGGTGCTGCTCGTGGGTGATATCGACAGAGGTGGCGTTTTTGCGCAGCTGCTTGGCACACTTATGCTTTTAACCGATGAGGAAAAGAATCGTGTCTGCGGGCTTATTATCAATAAATTCCGTGGAGACAAGACGATCCTTGACCCGGGGATACAGATGCTTGAGGAGAGAGGCGGGGTGCCTGTCACCGGAGTGGTGCCATATATGGATGTACAGCTTGAGGATGAGGACAGCCTGACAGAGCGCTTTGACAAAAAGACAGATGGGCTTATTGATATAGCGGTCATCAGATATCCGAGAATATCAAATTTCACAGATTTCAATGTCTTTGAGCAGATGTCCGAAGTAACAGTGAGGTATGTGTCAACGGTAAATGAGCTGCGTCATCCGGATATCGTATTTTTGCCGGGAAGCAAGAATACGATGGGGGATCTTTTGTGGATGAGACAAAACGGACTCGAGGCCGCTGTCAAAAAACTCTCCTGTGAGATTCCGGTTTTTGGAATATGCGGAGGCTATCAGATGCTTGGGGCTTCAATAGCCGACCCCGACGGTGTTGAGGAGGGAGGATATATGCGTGGCATGGAGCTTCTTCCTATAGATACCGTTCTAAAAGACAGCAAGACACGGCTTCAGACAAGCGGTGAAATAGCACATGTAGATGGTGTATTGAGCAGGCTTTCAGGCTGTCACTTTCTGGGCTATGAGATACATATGGGTAAGAGCGCATATAGCGCAGCTTCAGTTGCGCAGGGGGCTTGTGCTGACAGGAAAAATGAGTTAAATAATGTCATATCTGATGGCAGAAATGTGTATGGCTCGTATATCCACGGCATTTTTGATACTGCAGAGGCAGCCAGGGTGATAGTGGATTATATTGCCGATAAAAAGGGCATTGATGTGAATGACAGCGCTATTTTAAGCTATAAGAGCTTCAAGGAAAAACAGTATGACAGGCTTGCGGATACACTGAGAGAGTATCTGGATATGGATGCAGTGTACGGCATGCTTCGTGAGGCAAGACATGATTGAAAATAATATTATTTCTGACCATTTTACAGTTGAAGAATTGAAAAAATTAAAAATAACTCCACCTGATGCAAAAATCTACAAAAAAATCCGTTCAAATTGGGATTCGGTGGCAAAGCCGCTCGACGGCATGGGTGATTTTGAGCTTTTAACGGCTAAAATCGGTGCTATTTTGGGAGATGAAAATATAGATATCTCAAAAAAGGCGGTCATAATGATGTGTGCGGATAATGGTGTGGTTGCTGAGGGCATCAGCCAGTCCGGACAGGATGTGACACTTGCAGTTGCAAAATCCATGGCAAGGAAGGCTTCATCTGTCGGACGCATGGCAATGACTGCAGGGGTTGATACAATTCCTGTGGATATAGGAATAAACAGTGACGAGAGTGTTAAAGGGCTGCTTCAAAGAAAGGTGCGCATGGGCACGAGAAACTTTGCAAAAGAGCCTGCCATGACAAGGGCTGAGACACTTGAAGCGATTGCAGCAGGTATAGAAATAGTGCGTGGGTGTAAGGCAGACGGCTGCAGAATTATTGCAACCGGTGAGATGGGTATAGGAAACACCACCACAAGCGCGGCAATGGCAGCCGCCATGCTAAGGTGCAATGTGGCCACGGTGACAGGAAGAGGAGCAGGTCTAAACGACAGTGGGCTTGAGAGAAAAATCCGTGTAATTGAGAGCGCAATAGAAAAGTATGATTTATATAATAAGGACACCTTTGAGATACTTATGACAGTCGGAGGACTTGATATT
>OHJC01000269.1_pt1 | contig 33189 bp, 27 predicted proteins | sample 1568461 | NCBI WGS metagenome assembly OHJC01 (sample SAMEA3879535, study PRJEB24766) | human gut metagenome | biome: human-associated habitat; feature: feces | place: USA | collected 1985/1987 | reverse complement strand
AGAATATCTCTGTTACCGAAACTTCCACATCATTCTATAACGAAAGACAGAAAGTGCAGGTAAGCCTTGTAAAAGCCATTGAAAAGGATAAGACATTTGGTATTGGCGACAACGGAGAAATCAAAAACATCAGCTTTGGTCTTTATGCCGCAGAAGATATTGTATCTGCAAGCGGTACAGTTATTCCGGCTGATGGACTGATTGAGATTGTCAGCGTAAATGAAAATGGAACTGCTGTTATGAAGTCAGACCTTCCGTTTGGCAAATACTATGTCAAGGAGATTGCAACCGATGAGCATTATGTTCTCTCTGATACGAAATATCCGGTTATGTTTGAATATGCAGGTCAGGATACCGCAACAGTTGAAATCAAAGTGAATGATGGAAAAGAAATCAAGAATGAACTTATCTATGGTTCTGTATCAGGTAAGAAGATTGACGAGAACGGAGAAGCACTTGAGGGTGCTGTTATCGGTATCTTCAAAGCCGAAGAAACAGAATTTACAAAGGATACTGCACTTATGACGACTACCTCTGCAAAAGACGGTAGTTTTTCTTTTGCAAAAGTTCCTTATGGCAAATGGATTGTAAGAGAAATCGAGCAGCCAAAGGGATTTGTTCTTGATGAAAAGGCGTATGAGGTCAATATCAGCAAAGCCGAGCAGGTAGTTGAAATTGAGATTGTCAATGAGTATGTTCACGGCAATATCAGACTCACGAAGGTGGACGCTGAATATCCAGATAACAAACTTACGGGTGCAACCTTTGAGGTATATAAGGACACCAATGAGAACGGAAAGATTGATGATGGCGATGAACTTATCGGAAATCTTGAAGAAACCGAAACCGGAATTTATGAGATGAAAGAGCTGCTTTACGGAAAATATATTGTCCGTGAAACAAAAGCACCAGAGGGCTTCCTGCTTGATAAGGGAGAATACTCTGTTTTCATTGAGAAAGACGAAACAACTTATTCCGTTGAGAATAAGGCTGGTGTTGGATTTATCAATGAAGCTATGCGTGGAACACTGAAAATCGTCAAGACATCTTCAGATGGTAAGGTTAAAGGTTTTGCGTTCAGAGTAACCGGAGCAAACGGTTATGATATGACATTTGAAACAGATAAGAACGGCGAAATTGTGATTGAGGGACTTCGTATTGGCGAATATACCGTATCCGAAGTGGCAAACAATGCCTCTGCCGCATATATCACACCTGCCGACCAGAATGTTACTATCAAACTTGATGAAACAGCCGTTGTAAAAATGCACAATGAGTTGAGGGATACTCCGAAAACAGGAGATGATACCAATATGAAACTTTGGTATGTCCTTGCCGGACTTTCTGCTGTCGGTATCGCCGTAACTTCTGTTGTTGCATACAAAAAGAAGAAAAAGGAGGGTAACGAGTAATGGAAGCAAAGACAATTATCGCTATCGCATTAGTCGCCGTTATTGTCGGCGGCTTTATCTTTCTTCAGGTTAAAAACCGTAAGAAGTAAGTAACAAGCGAACATTAATCAGTCGGGGCAGAGCGTAAAAAACTCTGTCCCTTTAATTTTTGGAGGAACATTATGAAACAACAGAAAACGGTGGAGAGCCGAGTGCTTGAAATCTTAAAGGAATGCCCGATGTCGAGGTATGATGATATGCTTCTTATTCTGCATTATTACAATCGGTACGGATATATACCTGCCGGAAATCTTCCGCTTGAGGATATTGTATTTAATTACCGAGCATACGGACTTCCTTGTTTTGAAACCATACGCAGGGCAAGGCAGAGAGTACAGTCCCTTTTTCCTGAGTATTCACGTAATCCGCAGAAAGAAGAACAGAGCGGCAGTATTTCTATTGTAATCAACATTAGCTAAGGAGGTATTTTCGTGAAAGACAAAGCAACTTTTCAGAATAAGGTCAAGGTGCTGAATAAACTCTTTGACTCCGGTTGTGATACGGAGAAAAAGTTGCAGCAGCTTGATATGGAAGCAATCCTGAAAATCCCGAATATCACGATTCCTGATATGGGTGTGATTATGGAGCTTCAGAAGAATACAAAGTCCGGTAAACTCTTTTCGTATTTGGGCGGCGGTTCTGATGAAGCAACAAAAATGAGAGGTAAGGAAAATGAAGCAACAGGAGAATAGAGCAGAGCCGCAGGAAAAGCAAATTCGATTTATAGACAGTCATTACAATTTGAAATTCTATATTCCCGATGGTGGAAAAATCAAGATTACTTTTCGTGATGGACACACAGCAGACAGAGTGTGCAAGTATATTGATGACTACCATTTGTATGTCGGAAATTGCTGCTATCATATATGCGAGTTTGCTGAAAAAATGGAGCTTAATGGAAGTAAAGTTGAACCTATCAATCAATCCGAACCGTCAAAAAACAAGACCAGAAACAGAGAAAAACAGCGATAAGGAGGTGCAAGAGTAATGGCACGAAAATATGACCTTATTTCTGAGCTTTACAACCGCACCTGCAAAACGGTTGTGTCAAATCCTCAGAACTGGCAGGCATTCTTAGCTTCGGCTTGCCGAAATTATAAGTTACGTTATGACGAGCAGCTTCTTGTATATGCACAGCGACCAGATGCAACAGCGGTTCTTGAGATAGAGCAGTGGAACAAAATTTTTGGCAGATGGGTCAACCGAGGTGCTAGAGGTATTGCTGTTTTTGCTGATGAAAACCGTTCACGGCAAAGACTGACACATTACTTTGACATTTCAGATACTCACGAAAGCAGATATTCAAGAACAGTCCCGATTTGGGATATGCGTCAGGAATACGAAGCTGATGTGATTGAAACATTGGAAAGCACTTTCGGAGAGATTGAGAATAAGAGCAGTCTTGCCGAAGCAATTATGGGAGCAGCAAGAAATGCGGCAGAGGATAATATCCCTGATTATCTGCAAGACCTTTACTATGCAACCGAGGGCAGTTCCTTTGAGGAAGTGGAAGAGGATATTGTGGCTTTCATTTATAAAAATGTCGTGACAAATAGTGTGGCATATATGATGATGTCAAGGCTCGGCGTTGATACGGACGGTTATTTTGAACTTGATGATTTCAGAGATGTTACTAACTTCAATACGCAGGAAACACTCAATGCACTTGGATTTGCTACCAGTGATATTGCAGAAATGGGATTAACGGAAATATCTAAAACAATTACTGCACTCAACCGTCAAAATCGCATAATTGTCGGTCAGGACAGAAATGAATACAATAAGGTTGAAAATAATGACGAAAGGAGTTTGGACGATGAACGAACTGACCTACACGATGGTGGGCGATTACAGCCTTCCGAACCTGAAACTTCCACAGCAGCCGGAAGTGACGCTGGGCAGGTACGCTCAGATGAGGAGAGAGTTTCTGAAGGAACATCACAGAGTCCTTTACTACAATCTCCTGACGAGGGGCGAACTGACACAGCACTTGGCGGAAGTGGAACAGAGAGCCAGCAAGATGGAGAAAACAATTCTGAGCCAGATGGCACAGAAAGAGGGAGTGACCGAACAGATGAAAGCGGAGGATATGATGAAATGGGTTCGTCTGATGAACTCCCTTCGCAATTCGGCACAGGAAATCGTGAAAGCGGAAGTGATATTCGCTTAGAGTATTACGACAGAACGCACGAGGATAAAAGCCTTCCGTTCTTTGGACGTGATGAAGTAATCAATGAAATTCTCAGAACGACACCACATTTGTCAGCAAGTCTGGAAGAAATCAAAGATTATTATGAACGTAATCCTGATAACAAAGACCGCACAGAGTATATAAAGAGTATTTTCAATAATGATTATACCGAACTTACTTTAGAGGACGGCAGGACAGTAGGGTACAAGACCTTTGAAAACGTTCTGCATTTGTGGGAGGGCAAATACGACAGCAGAACCGCACAGAGCTATTATGATTGGGCTGTTATTGCCCGTCATTTTGAAGCTATGCGATTACTGGGAGAATTAAGTGACAGCATAAAACCATTACCGTCAATGGACGGTCAGATGACATTCATATTAGACGGTCGGGCAGAGGAAAAGAAAACCTCTGCCTTTACTTTTTCTCAGGAGATTATCGACGCTATTCTTGCGAATGGAAGCGGATTTTCTGAGGGAAAAATGCGTATTTATGAGCAGTTTGAAAAAAGTCTTTCTGCAAAAGAAAATGCCGACTTCTTGAAAAATGAATATGGTTGGGGCGGTTCTTATCCCGTCATAATCGGGGCAGGCATTGATGAGAGCCACGATGGAAAAGGTATTACGATTACGAAAGGCATCGGTAAAGAAAATCCACATATCACACTTTCGTGGTCGCAGGTGGAGAAGCGTATCGGGGAACTTATCCGAATGGACAGATACTTAAATCCAAAGGAAAAAGAACGCTATCCTCAGTGGCTTGAAAGTCAAGAGGAACGCAGAGCCAAAATCGAGGAAACGAAAAGAAATCGTGAGATACTTTCTAATGCACCACCGGAGCAAGAGGTCGAACCAACCGAAAAAGAACCTGAAGAAGCAGAACAGCTACAAGATGTGCAGTATGAATATCATCTTGGCGATAAGGTGTATATCGGTGCTTCTGAGTACGAAATCTTATCTGTTGATGATGAGAGAGTAATGCTCTATGACTATGATGTGCCACTGTTCAATAAGGAATTTTCACGCACAGAGTTTGACAGAAAAGTGCGAGAGAATCCGATGAATGAGCATTTGATTGTAAAGGAAGAACCTGCCGAAGAAAGAAATGAAAAAGAGTCTGAGCCGTTAGTTCCCGCTTGGGAGCAGAAGAAAAAAGTCAAAGGCTTTGACTTGCACCCTGATGTGCCTATGGCAGACCGTCACACCTTTAATCTTAGAGAAAATGAGGTTGAAACGGTTGGTAAAAAGGAACGCTTCCGCAGAAATATTATGGCGATACAGCTTCTTAAAAAATGTCAGGAAGAAAACAGATTTGCCACTCCTGAAGAACAGATTGTTTTATCAAAGTATGTTGGTTGGGGTGGGCTTTCAGAAGCCTTTGATGAAAATAATTCAGCGTGGGCAACGGAATATCTGGAACTTTCTTCGGTATTAACACCGGAGGAATATGCTTCGGCAAGAGAAAGCACATTGACTGCGTTCTACACGCCGCCTGAAGTTATCACAGCCATTTATAAGGCAATGGAGCAGATGGGCTTTAAGGAAGGCAACTTGTTAGAGCCGTCCTGCGGTATCGGTAATTTCATCGGTATGCTGCCGGACGCAATGCAGGACAGTAAGATTTACGGTGTGGAACTTGATACGATTTCCGCAGGGATTGCACAGCAGCTTTACCAGAAAACAACCATTGCGGCACAAGGATTTGAAGAAACCAATCTGCCGGACAGCTTCTTTGATGGAGTGGTTGGCAATGTGCCTTTTGGAGATTTTAAGGTGTTAGATAAAAGGTACGACAAGCATAAGTTCCTGATACACGATTACTTTTTTGCCAAGTCCCTTGATAAGTTAAGACCCGGCGGTGTGATGGCTCTTGTAACGAGCAAAGGCACAATGGATAAGGAAAACTCGGCGGTACGAAAATATATTGCACAGAGAGCAGAGCTTCTTGGAGCAATTCGATTGCCAAATAACACCTTTAAGGGTAATGCAGGAACGGAAGTCGTTTCGGATATTCTTATCCTACAAAAGCGTGACAGACTGATAGATATTGAGCCGGATTGGGTTCATCTTGATACCGATGAGAACGGAATTAAGATGAACTCTTATTTTGTGCAGCACCCCGAAATGATACTTGGAGAAATGAAAATGGTATCGGGGCGTTTCGGTATGGAAGCAACTTGTGTGCCGTATGAAAATGCAGACCTTGCAGCACAGCTTGATGAAGCAGTAGCAAACATTCACGGAGAAATCACGGAATATGAAACTGAGGAAGAACTGGAGGAGGAAGATAATTCTATTCCGGCAGACCCGACAGTGAGAAACTTTTCCTATACGTTGGTAGACGATAAAATCTACTATCGTGAAAATTCCCGTATGACTCCGGTGGAGGTGTCGGCAACCGCAGAGAACCGAATTAAGGGTATGATTGCCATTAGAAATTCCGTCAGAACGCTGATTGAATTGCAGACAGAAGATTACCCTGACAGCGAAATAAAAGCGGAGCAGGAGAGATTAAACAGACTTTATGATACCTTTTCAGGTAAGTACGGACTCATTAACAGCCGTGCAAATACCTCTGCTTTTTCGCAGGACAGTTCATTCTCTTTGCTTTCTGCATTGGAGATAATCGGAGAGGACGGAGAACTGGAACGTAAGGCTGATATGTTTTCTAAGAGGACAATTAAGCCGCATACTCCGGTTACTTCTGTTGATACGGCAAGCGAAGCGTTGGCGGTATCTCTTGGAGAAAAAGCCACGATTGATATGGACTATATGATGGAGCTTTCCGGTAAATCGGAGAATGAAATCTTTGAGGACTTAAAGGGTGTTATCTTCCTAAACCCGCTTTATGAGTATGGAAATTCTTACGAACCGAAGTATCTGATGGCTGATGAATACCTTTCGGGTAATGTCAGGGAAAAGCTGAGGATTGCAAAGAAGTCGGCAGAACTCTATCCGGAAGATTATAAGGTCAATGTAGAAGCACTTCAAAAGGTGCAACCGAAAGACCTGACTGCAAGTGAAATTTCCGTGCGACTTGGTGCAACTTGGCTGCCACCGGACGATGTGCAGGAGTTTATCTTTCATTTGCTTGAAACACCACGCTATGCACAGTGGAATATCAAAGTTCACTTCTCCCCATTTACGAGTGAGTGGAATATTGAGGGCAAATCCTATGACAAAGGAAATGTAAGGGCATATAACACTTACGGAACTTCCCGCATCAATGCCTATAAGATTATCGAGGAAACGCTGAACTTAAAAGATGTGCGTATCTTTGATTATATCGAAGATGATGAGGGAAAGAAGAAGGCTGTCCTGAACAAAAAGGAAACAGCGATTGCTCAGTCGAAGCAGGAAATGATTAAGCAGGAATTTCAGGACTGGATATGGTCTGACCCTGAACGAAGGGAAAGACTTTGCAAATCCTATAATGAGAAATTCAATAGCGTCAGACCTCGTGAGTATGATGGAAGTCATATCATCTTCAATGGTATGAACCCTGAAATTGAACTCAGGGAACATCAGAAAAATGCGGTTGCCCATATTCTTTACGGAGGAAATACGCTTCTTGCACACGCAGTCGGAGCAGGAAAAACTTTTGAAATGGTAGCGGCAGCACAGGAGTCGAAAAGGCTTGGACTTTGTAACAAGTCACTGTTTGTTGTACCAAATCACTTGACCGAACAATGGGCGGCTGAGTATTTGCAACTCTATCCGGCGGCGAATATCCTTGTCGCAACAAAGAAAGATTTTGAAACCAAGAACCGTAAAAAGTTCTGTGGCAGGATTGCAACCGGAGATTATGACGCAGTTATCATCGGACATTCACAGTTTGAGAAAATCCCAATGTCCATTGAAAGACAGAGGGCAATCTTAGAACAGCAGCTTGAGGAGATAACGGGAGGAATTGCAGAACTCAAGCGAAACCGAGGGGAAAACTTCTCCATAAAGCAGCTTGAAAAGTCAAAGAAATCTATCAAGCAGAAACTTGATAAACTCAATGACCAGACGAAAAAAGATGATGTTGTAACCTTTGAGGAACTTGGTGTAGACAGGCTTTTTGTTGATGAAAGCCATTATTACAAGAACCTTTATCTTTATACAAAAATGCGTAATGTGGGTGGTATCGCACAGACGGAAGCACAGAAATCTTCCGACCTCTTTATGAAGTGTCGTTACCTTGACGAGATTACCGGAGGACGAGGAACCGTATTCGCAACGGGTACACCTATCTCAAACAGTATGGTGGAACTCTATACGATACAGCGATATTTGCAGTACAACACGCTTGTGAAAAACGGGTTGCAGCACTTTGATGCCTGGGCTTCCACTTTCGGAGAAACCATTACAGCAGTGGAACTTACACCGGAAGGAACGGGATACAGAGCAAAGACAAGGTTCGCAAAATTCTATAACTTGCCTGAACTAATGGCGATGTTCAAGGAGATAGCGGACATTAAAACAGCAGATATGTTGAACCTGCCAGTACCGGAAGCAAAGTACCATAACATTGCAGTAAAGCCGTCGGAAATGCAGAAGGAAATGGTTGCTTCCCTTGCAGAGAGAGCCGAGCAGGTGCGTGGCGGCGGTGTGGATTCAAGCGTAGATAATATGCTGAAAATCACGAATGACGGAAGAAAACTGGCTCTTGACCAGCGTATGCTAAACGACATGCTGCCTGATTTTGAGGGCAGTAAAATCAATGCCTGCGTTGATAACATCTATCGGATATGGGAGGAAAATGCCGACAAGAAATCTGCACAGCTTGTGTTTTGTGACCTTTCCACGCCGAAGAATGACGGAACATTTTCCGTCTATAACGACATCAGAAAGAAGCTGATTGAGAGAGGTATTCCTGAAAGTGAAGTGAAGTTCATACACGAAGCCGACACGGATATGAAGAAAAAAGAACTGTTCCAAAAGACCCGCAAGGGAGAAGTCAGGGTGCTTCTTGGCTCTACTCAGAAGATGGGTGCCGGGACGAACGTGCAAGACAAACTTATTGCACTTCACGACGTGGATTGTCCGTGGCGACCTTCAGATTTGGAGCAGCGTTCCGGTAGAATTGTCCGTCAGGGCAATGAAAATCCGCAGGTAGATATTTACCGCTATGTAACAGAGCAGACCTTTGATGCATACCTCTATCAGCTTGTGGAAGGTAAGCAGAAGTTCGCAAGTCAGATTATGACGAGCAAATCTCCGGTCAGGTCGGCAGAGGATATTGATGAAACTGCACTGTCCTATGCGGAGATAAAAATGCTTGCAACAGGTAATCCATATATCAAAGAAAAGATGGACTTAGACATTCAGGTGCAGAAGCTGAAGATGTTAAAATCCAATTTCTTATCGGAGAAATACGGACTGGAGGATAAGGTCATCAAGTTCTACCCACAGCAGATTGCTTACTTGAAATCCCGTGTAGAGGGACTTACCAAAGATGTTGAAACAGCAAAATTACACCCGAAACCGACAGACGAGCAGCCGCTTGGAATGATGGTATCGGGTGTTTCTTATTCCGAAAAAGCCGAAGCAGGTCAGGCAATCATCAATGCCTGCAAGTCAATGAATAGTCCCGATGCGATACCACTTGGCGAGTACCGTGGCTTTCAAATGGAACTGTATTTTGATACGGTGCAGCGTAATTATGTTGTGAAATTAAAAGGCGAAACAAGCAGAGATGTACCGCTTGGCGACGACGCTCACGGTAATATCGTGAGAATAGATAACGGTATTGAACGCTTTGAGGAAGCACTTGCTGATACGAAAAACAGTCTTGAAAATACGGAAAAGCAGTTTGAAACAGCGAAGCAGGAAATCGAAAAGCCGTTTGCAAAGGAGGAAGAATTGAGGGCAAAAACTGCCCGACTTGATGAGCTGAATATCCTGCTCAATATGGATAAAAAGGAAAATGAGATTGTCGGCGGAGAGCCTGATGAGGGCGAAGCAGTCGGCGGCAGAAAGGAGAAATCGTATGAGAGATAAACTGAAAGGCGGTGGTCGATATGCCTTTTATCGCACCTGAGTTAATCATTCAGGCGAAGCAGATGGACTTATTAACCTACCTGAAAAATTATGAACCGTATGAGCTGGTTAAGTTTTCAGGTAATACCTATTGCACCAGAACCCACGACAGTTTGAAAATTTCAAACGGGAAATGGATATGGTGGTCGAGAGGAATTGGCGGCAGGAGTGCCTTGGATTATCTGATTAAGGTCAAAGGTTACAGCTTCCTTGAAGCAGTGGAAACCATTATCGGACACACAGCGATTCAGGCTCCGGTCTATGAAAAGCCACAGCCAAAAGAGGAAAATAAACCGCTTCTTCTCCCTGAAAAATGTGCTTCCAACAGAGTGATTACAGAGTATCTTTTCGGGAGAGGAATAGATTTTGAAATCATCAATTACTGTATCTCTAATGACCTTATCTTTGAGAGCCTGCCGTATCACAATGTTGTATTTGTAGGCTATGACGAGAAGAAAGAACCGAAATATGCAGCCTACCGTTCCACGAATAAGCGTAGGATTATGGGCGATTGCAGTGGCAGTAAAAAAGATTATTCTTTTCGGCTTGGTAAGGAAAATTTGGAGGAAGTACACCTCTTTGAGTGTGCCATTGACTTGTTATCCTATGCCACGCTTGCAAAACTGAACGGGCAGGACTGGAAAGAAATAAGCTTTGTTTCGCTGTCCGGGGTGTATTCTCCGGCAAAGAAAATTGAGGACAGTAAAGTGCCGATTGCACTGGAAAAGTATCTTGGCAGTAACCCATCTGTCAGGAAAATCCGTATCCATTTTGACAATGATATAGCGGGCAGAAAGGCAGCACAGACCTTAAAAACTATTCTGCCGGATAAGTATGAAATCGTTGATGAGCCACCAAAAGCAGGTAAGGACTTCAACGATTTTCTTTGTATGCGAATGGGAATTTACAATAAAAAAACACACGAAAGGAATGAAGAACGATGAATGATACAAAGATTAAAGTTCTCTTGGTAGAACCGGAAAAGTACCCGAAGGAAATTGTAATCGACGACAGTCTGGAAGCAATGCAGGAGGTTGTCGGTGGGGATATTGAGGAATATATGCCCTATGACGATGACGTTGCAATCATCTGTAATGAGGAAGGAAAGATGAGAGGACTTCCGCTTAACCGTGCAGTTTATGTGCAGGACAATGATAAGAAAGAGATGGTAGATATTATCTGCGGCAAGTTCTTTATCTGTTATGCACCACCTGAGAGCGAGAGCTTTCAGAGCTTGCCGGACGATATGATGAAGAAATACAAGGAACAGTTCAAGTATCCCGAACGCTTTTCTAAGGAAGTGGACGGCAATATCGTAGCTGAACCTTTTAAGCCGAAATCAAAGGATTATGAGAGATAGCAGCCTGAGAACGGGGCAACCCGGAGGAGATGTTTATTCTTAGCGAGCAGACCATTTGGATAAACACAGTTTCCCAAACGGTAAAAGGCTCGTTAGGGGTTGCCCCTAATACCCCGTGAGAAAGGAGAACTTGATTTGAGAGAGTTATTACTTATCGCCGCCGGAACATTGCTCGGCAGTTGTCTTGGCGTTACGATGATGTGCTTATTCCAGATTAACAAAGATTGCAGAGTAAAGAGAAAGGAAGATACCGATTATGAGAAAGAGAAACATTCAGAAGATTGTACGCTTTAACCGCAAGGAAGCACAGGATTTGGCAGCTAAGGCAAAGAAGGCTTGTCTTTCCGAAGCAGGACTTATCCGTTTACTTATCAGAGGTTATGAACCGAAAGAGAAACCCGATGACCGTTTCTATGATGTGATGAGGGAACTTTCCTCTATCGGTAATAACATCAATCAGCTTGCTGCCAAAGCAAATACACTCGGTTTCATTGACGCACCTATGCTGAAGAATGAAGCTGCAAAGTGGAATAAGTTCCAGTCAGAGATTGAGAGGACATATCTTCGTCCAAATCAGAGCGAAATGAAATGGCAGTAACAAAGTTGTGGTCGGTAACAGAAAGGCTCGGTCAGGTCATTGACTATGCAACCAATCCCGAAAAGACTTCTGCAAATATCAAAAGGGAGTTTTCACCGGAACAGTATCAGGCTCTTGCTGATGTTATTGCTTATGCAAAGGACGAAGAAAAAACAGAGCGAGAATTTTATGTTGAGGGTATCAACTGTAATGTGGCGATTGCCCGTGACCAGTTCATAACGGTTAAGGAACAGTACCAAAAGACAGACGGTATCCAAGCCTATCACGGATATTTGAGTTTCAAGGAAACAGATATATCTCCTGAGATGGCACAGAAAATCGGAATGGAATTTGCAAATGAAGTGTGGGGTAAAAGATTTCAGGTTGTTGTGACAACCCATCTGAACACAAAGCACCTGCATTGCCATTTTGTCATCAACTCTATTTCTTTTGTCGATGGCAAACATTTGTGGGGAGAGGAAAAAGCGTGGTTCAAATTCCGAAAAGTTGCAGACAGAATTTGTGAGAAGTACGGACTTTACTATGACCCGAATCCGAACCGCAGTAAGCAGTCGGATTATCTGACGATGAAAGAAAAGGCAGGTATGCCGACACGCTATTCGGTTGCAAAAGAAGCCATTGATTATGCTATCGACCACAGCAAGACCCTGAAAGAATTTCAGTTTGCTCTCAAGGAAATGGGATATGCCTATAACCTAAGTCCAAGCCGAAAATACTGGACGGTCATTCCAAAGGGATACGATAAGCCGATACGACTGAAAAATCTCGGAGCAGATTATACCAATGACCGGATTGTAGAGCGTATCAAAGAAAATCGTGACAGATGGGCAGAGATTGAACCGTTCCAGAGGGCGACTTATAAACCAAGACAGTACCGTATGCAGACAAGAGGGCAGAAGCTGAAAAAGAAAGGCGGACTTTATGGGCTGTATCTGTATTACTGTTACAGACTCGGTTATCTGCCCAAGTATAAGAAACAGAATAACGCAAGGCTTCATTATCTTTTGAAAGATGATTTGATGAAGCTCGATAAGATTACTGATGAAGTAAGGCTGCTCGGACGAGAAAATATTTCCACGGACGAACAGCTTTTTTCATATAAGACTTCCTTAGAGGAGCAGATGAAAAATCTGATTGCCGGAAGAACACATCTCCGAAAAAAGATAAGAACAAATATTGATGATGGTCAGCTTCAGGCGGCAAAAGATGAAATCGCTTCTATCAATGGAGAATTGAAAAAACTCCGACGGGAAGTAAAACTCTGCGAGGATATTGCGGAGAGGTCAAAGGTTATGGAAGAAAACCTTGAGCATATCGAAACAGAGGAACAAAAACAGCAGAGAAAGGAGAAATCACGCTATGAACAACGGTGGTGACGCAGCAGAGCAGGTCGTTAGGCTTTCGCTTGAAGGATTTGAAGTTGCTGCAAGATTAAGCGGTTCGGCGGCGAAGAATATCGCATTGCTTTTGGTATCGGTTCTGAAGCAGGAACAAAAGACGAAGGGCAAAGCAAGGCTTACCAATATGATTAAGTCAGGCAAGGAGCTGAAAGTCTTTTCCATTCCGCAAAAGGATTTGAAGAAGTTTACCGAACAGGCAAAACGCTATGGTGTTCTTTATTGTGTCCTCAGAGATAAGAACACAAAGGGAGAGAACGCTCCGGTAGATATTATCGCAAGAGCAGAGGACGCTTCTAAAATTCAGCGTATCGTTGAAAGATTTGAACTTGGCAAAGTGGATAAGGCTTCGATTGTCAGTGAAGCAGAGAAAGCTATCGCAGACCGTGAAGCGGTTGAAAAAGAAAAGCCGACTAAATCCAAGAGTGAAATCATTATGGAAGAAGCGGTCAGAAATCCAATGCAGAAAGAGGAGCGAGCAAACGCAAACCCCTCAGTCGCCAAAACAGACAAAAGCCCTCTGTCAAGGCAAAACTCAGAGCCGGTAGAAACGCAATCTGATAAGGGTGTTGCAAAGCCAGTGGAAAAGCCATCGGTCAAAGAGAAACTTGACCGTTACAAGGCACAGGCAAAACAGCAAAAAGAAGCAGAGCGTAAAGAGCCGGAGGTTAAGAAAGACGGCAAGAAGCCGCAGCAGAAAAACGGTCAGACGGTACACCGTCAGCCGAAGAAGAAACCCAAAACAAAAGAGAGGTAATTCACTATGACAAATGATTTCAAACCCGCAAAGGCTGGCGGTAATCAGCCGAGATTATCCAAAGAGGAGTATGCGGAAAAGAAGCGAGCAGAAAAAGAAAAGGTCTATCAGATGATTGACGACGCTGCCCGTGAGATTGTGAGTGACCCTGAGAAATTCAAGAGTTTTCTTGATACGCAGAGTCGAATGGACAGATATTCCGCAGCAAATGCTCTCCTTATTTACAGTCAGTATCCGCAGGCGACACAGCTTAAAGATTTTGATGATTGGGGTAAGGACAATGTGAAGATTACCAAAGGGGCAAAGAGTATTTCTATCCTTGAACCAGTGGAATACACAAGAGCAGATGGTTCTCCGGGTATTTCCTACAATGTCAAAAAGGTATTTGATGTTACGCAGACAAATGGAAGAAAAGCTCCGGCAGTATCAGCAAACCGTGACCCGAAAGCACTTATTACGACAATGCTTGATGTATCTCCGGTGGAGGTTGCGGCAACCGATGAACTTCCGTATCCGAATATGGCAGCTTTCTATAATAATGAAAAGCAGACCTTGTATGTGAAGCGTAATGTGGGCGACAGCGTAGCAGTTGCTCAGTGTGTCGCTCAGGAACTTGGACACGCACAGCTTTCCATCAACAGCAAAAGTTACAGCCGCAGGGATATGGGTTTTCAGGCAGTGTGTATCGGATATATGATTTGCAAGAAGTATGGCGTAGATACACAGAATTTTGCAATTAACCGTATTCCGGAGGGACTGGCTTCCAAAGAGCCGAAAGAAATCCGTGCGGAGCTTTCCAAGACACGAAATGCAATGGCAGAAATTCACAGTCATATCTCTGATGAAATGTTCCGCAAGAAGCAGGAGCGTTCAAAGGACTATGAGAGATAACGGAGGGCAGATATGGAAAAAGAAAAACTCTACCACATTGCTTTGGACGATTATGAACACGGTGTTGTCATTCGCTCCTTAAACGATGAGAAAACAAAGTTGATGGAGGAAGGCAAGTCCGCAGACGCAGTAGACGACCTGCTTGTAAAAGTCGGAAATGCCCCATTGAAAAAGTTCAAAGTGATTGAAAGGAAACGCTCAGATGAAGCGAGATAATGACAGGCAGACTGCCATTATTTTATCCATTGTCGGTATCGTTCCGGTCATATGGCTGGCACTTCTGATTGCACCTTCCATAAGCGGAGGATTGCCGGAGATAGCAGCCAATCTTGCGACACTCTTTGATAATCCATTTTCCATAAAATTATGTGGGGACAGCTTAAAAACTGTCCTCATTTTACTTTTATGCTATGGAATGGGTATCGGGATTTATTTCTCAACAAGAAAGAATTACCGCAGACGAGAGGAACACGGTTCTGCCAAATGGGGCAATGTCAGAGCCATTGATAAAAAGTACCGACAAAAGCCGCTGTCAGAAAATAAGCTGATGACTCAGAATGTGTGCATTGGACTTAATGCCAAGAAGCACAGACGAAATCTGAATACGCTTGTGTGCGGTGGCTCCGGTGCAGGTAAGACAAGATTTTATGCAAAGCCTAATATTATGAATGCTGCCAGAAACAGCTATGTGATATTAGACCCGAAAGGGGAAATCCTGCGAGATACGGGACATCTTCTTGAGAAGAAAGGTTACGAAGTGCGTGTGCTTGATTTGATTTCAATGGAGAAAAGCCATTGTTACAATCCTTTTGTTTATTTGCAGAATGACAATGATGTGCAGAAGCTCGTAACCAATCTTTTTAAGAGTACCACTCCGAAAGGTTCACAGAGCAATGACCCATTTTGGGATACGGCAGCGTCAATGCTTCTGCTTGCACTTGTATTTTATCTGCATTATGAAGCACCGCCGGAAGAACAGAATTTTGCAATGGTAATGGAAATGCTCAGAGCCGGGGCGATTGAGGACGAGGACGACCCAAGTCCTTCTCCGCTTGATAATCTGTTTTCAGATTTGATGATAGATAATCCTGACCACATTGCTTTGAAGTATTACCACTCTTATCATTCCGGTTCTTCCAAAACATTAAAATCCATACAGATAACCCTTGCAGCAAGGCTTGAAAAGTTCAACTTGGAGAGTCTTGCTGCTCTTACTTCTGCCGATGAACTGGATTTGCAGTCACTCGGAGAGAAAAAGGTGGCTCTGTTTGCACTGATACCGGATAACGACTCCAGTTTCAACTTCTTGGTATCCATTCTTTACACACAGCTCTTTCAGCAGTTGTTTTATGCAGCCGACCATATCCACGGCGGCTGTTTGCCGATGCCTGTTCATTTTATGATGGACGAATTTGCCAATGTTTCACTGCCGGACGACTTCGACAAGATACTGTCGGTTATGCGTTCCCGTGGTGTATCTGTAAGCATCATCTTACAGAACTTGGCACAGCTTAAAGCCTTGTTTGAAAAACAGTGGGAGAGCATTGTGGGTAACTGCGATGAATTTCTTTACCTTGGTGGAAATGAGCAGTCAACCCATAAATATGTATCGGAGCTGTTGGGCAAGGAAACCATTGATACCAACACGTTCGGAAAGAGTACCGGAAGAAGCGGTAATTATTCCACCAACTATCAGATTAGCGGCAGAGAGTTACTTACCCCTGATGAGGTGCGTATGCTCGATAATCAGTACGCTATTTTATTCATCCGTGGGGAAAGACCCATTATGGATTTCAAATATGACATTATGAAACACCCGAATGTGGCACTTACCACAGACGGAAAGGCAAGTCCTTATAAGCACGGAGAAGTCACAAAAGATATTGCTTCGATTGCCATTTGGGACATTGACCCTGCAACACTTCCTGAAAAGGAAATGGAAGAAACGAACTGGGAACTTCTTTCCGATGAGGAGATGGAAGCTCTGTTCATAAACAATCAAACAAATTAAATTTTGGAGGTATTCAACTATGACTATTTTTAAGAAAAAAGCAACTGACATTCAGGAAACGAAGAAACTGCCTATGACCGGAAAGGTTAAGAAAGGCTTCCGTGCTTACTGCACAATGGTCATTGTCGGTGCGTTGGCACTTGGAATGACAACGACTGCATTTGCAGCGAATGACCCGCTTACCGTAGTCAATAATCTGTCCGATTTTATCTTCGGACTTATCCGTGCCATCGGTATGATTTTGCTTGGCTTTGGTATCGTGCAGGTCGGTCTTTCACTCAAATCTCACGACCCTTCTCAGAGAGCTAATGGCTTCCTGACTCTTGCGGGTGGTGTCATTATCACTTTTGCGAAAGAAATCCTTACTCTTATCACAGGCTAAGATAAGAGTTACACAGTTATCGAGGGGTGTGCCAAGTTAAGGTACACCTCTTAATTGTAAGGAGGTGCTTTGAATGAGTGATAACTGGGTAGTTCAAAATCTTGAAAATGCCCTTGAAACTTGGAATGAAAAACTGTCGGAAATATGGACGCTCATCACAACTACACCGCAGAACTTTAAGGGCGGGAATATCTGGAAGGTTATCGTTGACATCAATGGTGCGGTTCAGGCTATCGGGCTTGCCTTACTTGTATTGTTTTTTGTGATAGGTATGGTAAAGACCTGCGGAAGTTTTACAGATGTGAAGAAACCGGAACACGCTTTAAAACTCTTTGTTCGTTTTGCATTGGCGAAAGGTGTTATCACATACGGAATGGAGCTTATGCTTGCATTATTTAATATCGTGCAAGGTACGATTTCAACCATTATGAATGCTGCCGGATTTGGAACTCCGGAACAGACGACTTTGCCCGCAGAGATGGTAACGACCATAGAGGATTGCGGATTTTTCGAGAGTATTCCCTTGTGGGCGGTAACGCTTATCGGAGGATTATTTATCACAGTGCTTTCGTTCATTCTGATAATGACAGTGTATGGACGATTTTTCAAGTTGTATATGTACACAGCACTTGCACCGATACCGCTTTCCACATTTGCAGGAGAACCGACACAGAATGTCGGCAAGAGTTTTATCAAGAGCTATTGTGCCGTTCTGCTTGAAGGAGCAGTCATTGTACTTGCTTGTATTATTTTCTCCGTATTTGCTTCATCGCCACCAGTAGTGAATCCTGATGCAGCAGCAGTTACGCAGGTGTGGGCATATATCGGGGAATTGGTATTTAATATGCTTGTTCTTGTCGGTGCAGTAAAAATGTCTGACCGTATTATCCGAGAGATGATGGGACTTTAAGGAGAGATTTTGAGATGAACCAAAGAGATTGTAAGAAATGCGTTTACTATGGCGGTAAACGAAAAGGCAAAGTCTTTTGCCTGAATGATAAATGCGTGAGGGAGAAAGACCGAAACCGCAGGAAAGGAAACAGATATGGAAGTAAAAATTAACCGAGAAATCAGAAATTATACAGAGTCAATGTTTTTTGGACTGTCGCTCAGACAGTTCATTTTTTCTGTTCTCGCTTGTGGCGTTGCGGTAGGACTGTATTTCTTGCTCAGACAGTATGTTGGCACGGAAACCGTATCGTGGGTGTGCATTTTGGGTGCTGCACCGTTTGCGGCACTGGGCTTTGTGAAGTACAACGGTATGACCGCAGAGAAAGCAATCTATGCGTGGATAAAATCGGAGTTTTTAATGCCGAAGAAGCTGGTATTTCACTCCACCAATGTTTATTACGAACTGATGAAGCCAAGCATTGAACAGAAGCAGAAGGAGGTATTGAAGTCAAATGATTAAGACTCTTACAAATTTGTTTAAGCAGGATAAAGAAAAATTTGTTGTACCGAAAGGGGTGCAGGACGTGATTCCCGTGGCAGCTATCTTTGATGATGGCATTTTCAAAGTGGGAAAGGATAAATATTCAAAGACCTACCGCTTTACGGATATTAACTATGCAGTGGCGAGCCGTGAGGATAAGGAAGCGATGTTCCTTGAATATTCCGAACTTCTGAACTCTCTTGACAGTGGTGCAACGACAAAAATCACAATCAATAATCGTCGGCTCAACAGACTGGATTTTGAGCAGACAATCCTTATTCCGACAACCGGAGATAATCTGGACGAGTATCGAGAGGAATATAACAAAATGCTTCTTGATAAGGCAACGGGTGCAAACTCCATTGTTCAGGATAAGTATATTACCATTTCCATCAACAAAAAGAGTGTGGAGGACGCAAGAACTTATTTTGCCCGTGTCGGTGCAGATTTGATTGCTCACTTCGGCAGGCTCGGAAGTAAATGTGTGGAACTGGAAACAGACGAAAGACTTCGTATTTTCCACGACTTCTATCGTGTGGGAGAGGAAAGCTCTTTCCACTTTGATATTAAGGAAACAAGAAAAAAGGGACACGATTTTAAGGATTATATCTGCCCCGACACAATGGAATTTGAAAAGGACTATTTCAAGATGGGAAACCGTTATGGAAGAGTCCTTTTTCTTCGTGAATATGCGTCCTATATCAAGGACAGTATGGTGGCGGAACTTACGGATATGAACAGAAATCTGATGATGTCCATTGATATTGTTCCTGTTCCGACTGATGAAGCAGTAAAGGAAGCAGAAAACCGTCTGCTTGGTGTGGAAACCAATATTACAAACTGGCAGCGTAGGCAGAATGCCAATAATAACTTCTCTGCCACCGTTCCGTATGATATGGAGCAGCAGAAGAAAGAAATGAAAGAGTTCCTCGATGACCTTACGACCCGTGACCAGAGAATGATGTTCGCTGTTATCACAATGGTTATTACGGCAGACAGTAAGGAACAGCTTGAGAATGATACGGAAGCGTTGCTTACCACAGCAAGAAAACATCTTTGCCAGTTTGCAACACTGAGATTTCAGCAGGTAGATGGACTCAATACGGTAATGCCGTTTGGAACAAGAAAGATTGATGCGTTCAGAACACTTACAACAGAGAGCCTTTCGGTATTTATCCCATTCAGGGTGCAGGATATTTTCCACGAGAACGGTATCTATTACGGTCAGAATGTTATCAGCAAAAATATGATTATCGCAGACCGTAAGCAGCTTTTGAATGGTAACTCCTTTATTCTCGGTGTATCTGGTGGCGGTAAGTCATTTGCGGCAAAGGGAGAAATCATCAATCAGGTGCTTTCTTCAGACGCAGATATTATCATCATCGACCCTGAGCGAGAGTATTCACAGCTTGTCAATGCAATGGGCGGAGAGGTAATCAATATTTCTGCTACTTCCGACAATCACATCAATGCAATGGATATGAATAAGGATTACGGCGACGGTGCAAACCCTGTCATTTTGAAATCCGAGTTTATTATGTCCCTTTGTGAACAGCTTATCGGCGGAACAAATCTCGGAGCAAAGCAGAAGTCTATCATTGACCGTTGCACGGCAAGCGTGTACCGCAGTTATCAGCAGAATGATTATCAGGGACATATACCGACCTTGCAGGATTTCAGGGCAGAACTTTTGCAGCAGGACGAACCGGAAGCAAAGGAACTGGCACTTGCTATTGAGCTTTTTACGCATGGTTCTCTGAACACTTTTGCAAAGCAGACGAATGTGGATACCAATAACCGCCTTATCTGCTATGACATTCTTGACTTGGGTAAACAGCTTATGCCGATTGGTATGCTTGTTGTCCTTGACTCTATCCTGAACCGTATCACACAGAACCGTGCAAAGGGTAAGAATACCTTTATCTTCATTGATGAGATTTATCTTCTGTTCCAGCACGAATACTCTGCAAACTTTCTCTTTACCTTGTGGAAGCGTGTGAGAAAATACGGTGCATACGCAAGCGGAATTACCCAGAACGTCGATGACCTTTTGCAGAGCCACACAGCGAGAACAATGCTTGCAAACTCAGAGTTTATCATTATGCTGAATCAGGCTTCCACAGACAGGCTTGAGCTTGCAAAACTTCTGAATATTTCCGACCTTCAGATGTCTTATATCACGAATGTGGAAGCAGGACACGGACTTATCAAGGTGGGAAGCTCGCTTGTACCGTTTGCAAACAAATTCCCTAAGAACACGAAACTTTATAAACTGATGACGACCAAGCCGGGCGAAGCGTAAGGAGGGATTTACAATGTCTAAAATTCAATTTCGTAATGCTGCACACAGAGATTTTGTATTAGAAAATTTGGATAAGTGCAAAGTCAACGACTGCTATCACAGAGCATTTTTCTATGTGATGGGTATTTCAGAAGAAACGAGAATGAATATCGGAAAGATGTTTGATTTCAAGAGGGACTGTATCATACCGGAAGGTATGCATGGCGGTTGGCAGACCAGTGGCACAGTCAAGGTCTGCCACCTTGCCTTTAATCTCTGGAATGGATTTACGGAAGAAGGCAGGGAAAATCTCTATACACCGGAGGAACTGTTCTGTTGCGGATATGCTCCGTATTTTATGGAGGGTATCAAGTTGAGGTATCCGGAGTATTGCAGAGATTTGACTCCACCTAAGAGAAACGATATGGAAAGGTAAGAGAAAATGAGCAGAAAAATCTATATTATTATTGCGATGGTGTTTACGGTAGTGTTGTCTGTAAGCACCTTCTTTATTATCCGTAATCACATTGACTCTGCCAAGCAGAATGAAGTCTATGATAACCTTGCGGAGATTGTGGAGGACGAGCCGCCAAAGGAAAATGAGGGAGTGACGTTTTCGGAAGATAAGGACTATCTTGCGGAATATCTTGAACTCTATCGGCAGAATGAGGATATGGTGGGTTGGATAAAGGTTGAGGATACCAATATCAACTATCCGGTCGTGCAGTCTGTAAATGAGCCGAACTTCTACCTGAAGCACAAGTTTGATAAGACCTATTCTGCTTATGGCTGTCCATATGTGCAGGAAAATTGTGATGTGCAGAAACCTTCAGACAACATCATTATTTACGGACACCACATGAATGACGGTTCTATGTTTACGGGACTGATGAAGTACAGAAACAAGAGCTTTTGGGAAGGTCATAAGATGATTACCTTTGATACACTGACGGACAGACACCAGTATGAAGTGATTGCAGTCTTTAAGACGGTTGTTTATACAAACAGCTCTGACAGCTTTAAGTATTATGAGTTTACGGACGCAGAAAATGCGGCAGAGTTTGATGCGTATGTTGCCAAGTGCAAGGAACTTTCTCTGTATGATACCGGAGTATCGGCAGAGTATGGCGACAAGCTTATTTCTCTTTCTACTTGTGAATATTCAAGAAACAATGGCAGGCTTGTTGTTGTCGCTAAGAGAGTGGATTAAACCCCACTCTCTATTATTTTTCGAGAAAGGAGGAAACCGATGGCTGATATAAAAACAAGAGATACAAGCAAAGGTACAATCAAGACCATAAATAAGGCAGCAGTTGCCACGGAGCGAATGAAGAAAGCCTATGTGATGACGAAAGATAAGGCAGAACATTCCACCAATGCTTCGGAAAATTCCGCAGAGGAATATGCTTCCGATAAAATCGAAGCGGCAACGGATAGGGCTGTTCACGAAACTGCATACCGTGCGGATAAAGTCGGCAGATGGGGTGTGCGTGAAACAAGGCAGAATTATCAGAAAGCCAAAACGGGAATTGAGAATTTCAAGACCAAGCGTGCAGAGAAACAGCTTCAGAAACAATCGGTCAATCCTGTCGGAAAACAGAGCATCCGAACTCTGGAGCGTACGGAGAAAACAATTAAACAGTCTGCAAGGTCGGCAGGAAATACGACAGTCAAGACCGTATCGAAAGGTGCAACCAATACTGTTCAAAGGTCGGTCAAGACCGCAGAACAAACGGCAAAGACTTCTATTAAGACCACCAAAGAAGCTGCCATTATAGCACAGAAAACAGCAAAAACAACAGCCAAAGCAACACAGAAAGCGGCTCAGGCGGCAAAGAAAGCGGCGAAAGCCACAGCAGATACCGTCAAAGCGACAGCGAAAGCTACTGTTGCGACAGTCAAAGCGATTATTGCAGGGACAAAAGCACTTGTAGCAGCAATCGCCGCAGGCGGTTGGATAGCGGTTCTGATTATTATGATTGTCGTGCTGTTTGGTGCTGCCGTAGCAATGTTTGGAGGAGGAAGTGACAGTAATTCCTATACTCCGGTAAGTGCAGAGGTAGAAGCCTATGAACCCATCATACAGAAGTATGCCAAAGAGTACGGCATTCCTGAGTATGTGGAACTTATCAAGGCGGTTATGATGCAGGAAAGCGGTGGCAGAGGACTTGACCCTATGCAGGCAGCAGAAGGAAGTTTCAATACGAAGTATCCGCACGAACCTAATGGAATTAAAGACCCTGAATATTCTATCCAGTGTGGAGTTCAGGAATTGAAAGCGGCTCTTACTTCGGCAGAAGTGGAAAGTCCGATAGATATGGAGCATATCAAACTTGCCTTGCAAGGCTACAACTTCGGTAATGGGTATATTTCTTGGGCAAAAACAAAGTATGGCGGTTATTCTTATGCCAATGCAGTGGAGTTTTCCACTCAGCAGGCACAAAGGCTTGGTTGGGACAGTTATGGAGATACCCAATATCCGGCTCACGTTCTGAGGTACTATCCGTATGGGCGAGCCTTTACTGCCGGAGGTAATCAGGCGATTGTTGAGGTTGCCTTGACACAGCTAGGCAATCAGGGCGGACAACCTTACTGGAGCTGGTACGGCTTTAATAGTCGAGTGGAATGGTGTGCCTGCTTCGTATCTTGGTGTGCTGACCAATGCGGGTATATTGAAAGCGGACTTGTTCCGAAATTTGCAGGTTGCGTGGATGGTGCAAACTGGTTTAAGTCAAATGGAAAATGGCAAGACCGCACTTATGAACCAAAGGTAGGAGATATTATCTTCTTTGATTGGGAAGGCGACGGTACAACAGACCACGTTGGTATCGTAGAGAAGTGTGAGAATGGCACAGTTTATACCGTAGAGGGCAACTCAGGCGACGCCTGCAAGCAAAGACAGTACGCAGTCGGAAGCAGCAATATCTATGGATACGGTATTCCGGCATATTAAAAATTCCAGACGGTGTCTGGAAAATTGAAAAGATGGCTGCTCAGTTGAGTAGCCATCGGGTACATTATGAGAAATCAGTTGTTTCTCTGTTATTCAGGAAAATATGGTGTGTGTGATAAGTGAAGCTAAAAAGCATATCGGCATTTTCTTTACTGCCGTCTAAAAAGGAAATATCATCGGCAAGGATAAAAAGAATTGCTAACAGCTTCTTGATATATCCAGTGTAGCAGGCATAATCTACATAGATGTTGGCGATATATCCCTCGGCAAATTCTATCAGGTCAGCGTCAATTTCAAAGCTGTTGGATAACTCGTAAACGGTCTTGATGAATTTGTCCTTATCAGCAATTCGTTCTTTACTTGGAACACTTCTGCGGTTCTTCTGTATGAATTTCAAAAAATCATCAGCTTCCGTAAAGTCAGGAGTGATTGTGTTGCCAGTTCCCAAATCTGTTTTGTAATCCTCAAATTTCTCTTTTTCAAACCGATTACTGAATATTATCTTTTGTTCGTCCATTCCTTTTTACCCCTAAGTTTATTCTATGGAGATTGTTTAACTTGGCTCTTGGGTTGTGATTTGTCTTTCGCCATTAACAATCGTGAATTACTACTTTTATAGTATAACATAAAAATAGTTGGGAATCATCACTAATAGTTGGTTTGACTTCCTTTGGGTGCGTGTGATTTGAAATCGACTTAACCTATACTATTAGTTATGGAAACACACTAAGGGAGGTGATGTGATGAAGCTCGATACAATCGGCAAGAATATAAGAAAGTTCCGACTTGCGAGGAAATTACGCCAAGAAGATTTGGCTGAGAAAACAGATTTGACAACAAATTATATTGGTATGGTTGAGCGTGGAGAGAAAATTCCGTCACTCGAAACTTTCATAAAGATAGTAAATGCTTTAGGTGTATCATCGGATATGGTTCTTACAGATGTTCTGGAAACGGGATATACAGTCAAGAACTCTATGCTGAATGAGAAGCTTGAAAAACTTGCTCCTGAAGATAGAAACAGAATTTATGAAGTTATAGATACACTTGTGAAGCAATCAAAGCAAATACTTCCATAAAACACAGAAGTTCGTCTTAATCGACGAGCTTTCTTTTTTTCAGTATAAAAAATTTCAGCTATCGACAAATTTTTCGGGACTTCGACAGAGAGAATATGCTATAACAACAACTGTCAGTGATAGACACATACTAATAGACATAGGAGGAAGTAGAAGTGAACGACATTTTCAGACAAATAGCAAAAGAAAATGGAACAACCGAAAAAGCAGTAAAAGAGGAAATGCAGTTTGCCATTCGGGAAGCAATGAAAAGTGCTGAACCGGAAGCAATAGCTTTTTGGAAAGCAGTTGCACCGGACGGAAAAGAGCCGCCGATAGAAAAGGTCATAGCAATGATTGCATTGAATGTTAATAATAGAATGTATAATTGAGGTGCTTCGGCATCTCTTTTTTATTATTCTTTAAAAGAGTTGTATTAGGCGTTTGTAAAAAGTGACACCTTAGTGTCTGAAAGGTTACATTTCTGTCCGAAATCTTGAAATGCCTGAAAATTTAATATATAATGTTAAATGGTTAACTGTAACGAAGAAGAATTATAAGATGAAGAGGTGTTACTGATGAAGATATGCTATAACAAACTTCAAAAACTTATGATTGACAATCAAATGAAAAGACAGGATTTAATGCGTGCAGCCGAAATTACATCATACGCTGCAACGAAGATAAATAAGAATGAGCCAGTATCTCTTGAAGTACTGATGAGGATATGTCAGGTGTTTCATTGTGACATCGGAGATATATGCGAAGTTATTTTAGATGAGTAGAAGCTCGATAGGGTCATAAGTACAAGAGGCGGGAGAATTTACAATGGAATTGATAAATAATACAACAAAAACATTAAGAGATGATTTATCAGTTGAAATCAAGGAAGGAAGCAAGCTGTCAATTGCGGCGGCATGCTTCTCTATTTATGCTTTTCAGGAATTAAAAAAACAACTATCAGACATAGATGAATTACGATTTATATTTACATCTCCGACTTTTATAACAGAAAAAGCAAAAAAGGAAAAGCGAGAATTTTATATTCCACGACTGAATCGAGAGCGTAGTTTGTATGGTACGGAATTTGAAATAAAACTTAGAAACGAACTTACTCAGAAAGCAATAGCAAAGGAATGTGCAGAGTGGATTAAAAAGAAGGTTAGCTTCAAATCTAATATAAGTGATAAGACAATTCAGGGTGGCATTGTCGTAGATGATGTTGGCTATACCCCGATTAACAATTTTACAACAATTGAACTTGGCTGCGAAAAGGGTAATGTAATCAGTACAACCATTGTTAAGGACAATTCCTTGGCAAAGACCTTACTTGCGGATTTTAATGAGATTTGGAACGATAATAAGGTATTGCAAGAAGTTACCGATGAGGTAATTGACAGCATTACAGCAGCATATAATGAAAATTCTCCGGATTTTATCTATTTTGTAACATTGTACAATATTTTTAATGAGTTTCTGGAAGATGTTTCAGAAGATGTGTTGCCTAATGAAGCAACGGGATTTAAAAATAGCAAAATTTGGAGTATGTTGTATAACTTCCAAAAAGACGCAGCTCTTGCTATCATCAATAAACTTGAGAAATACAACGGATGTATTCTTGCAGACAGTGTAGGTCTTGGTAAAACATTTACGGCACTTGCTGTTATTAAATATTATGAAAACAGAAATAAATCTGTACTTGTACTTTGCCCTAAAAAGCTGACAAATAACTGGAATACATTTAAAGATAATTATGTCAATAATCCGATTGCTTCTGACCGTTTGAGATACGATGTGCTTTATCATACCGACCTTAACAGAACACACGGAAAATCCAATGGTCTTGACCTCGACAGATTAAATTGGGGTAACTATGACCTTGTCGTTATTGATGAATCACATAATTTCCGTAACGGAGGAAAAATAGTCGAAAATCCAGATGAAAATGATAAAGAAAATAGATATGTAAAACTTCTAAAAAAAGTTATTCGTGCAGGCGTAAAGACAAAAGTGCTTATGCTTTCGGCTACACCGGTAAATAACCGTTTTAATGACTTGAAAAACCAGCTTGCACTTGCGTATGAAGGTCATACGGAGTACATAGATGATAAATTAAATACAACACGTTCCATTGACGATATATTTAAAAATGCACAAAGAGCATTTAATACTTGGAGTAAATGGGAGCCTTGCGATAGAACGACAGAAAATTTGCTTAAAATGCTTGATTTTGATTTCTTTGAAGTGTTGGACAGCGTTACGATTGCCCGTTCAAGAAAGCATATTCAGAAGTATTATGATACGTCTGATATAGGTACATTTCCGACAAGGTTAAAACCTATATCACTAAGACCGCATTTGACCGACCTTAAATCAGCAATTACATATAATCAGATATTTGAACAACTTATGCTGCTGACGTTAACTATATATACACCGACACATTTTATTCTTCCGAGTAAGATGGAAAAGTATGCTCAAATATATGAGGATAATAAAGTAAATGTCGGATTTACGCAGGCAAATCGTGAACAAGGTATCCGTAGACTTACTGCAATCAATTTGATGAAGCGTATGGAAAGCTCTGTTTATTCTTTCAATTTAACGCTTACTCGAATTAAGGAGTTGATTGAAAGCACCATTAAGACAATCGAGGAATTTGATAAATATTCTGATACAAGTCTTGAGCTTACTGATATTTCAGATATAAATGAGTTTGACGATGAAGACCAGAATACAGATGACTTATTCTCTTTTGGGAAAAAGGTAAAAATCAGTCTTGCGGATATGGATTATGTATCATGGCGAGATAGCCTGAAAAAAGACCAAGATACACTGGAGCTTCTTACTCTTATGGTTGGGGATATAACGCCGGAACATGATTTGAAACTGCAAGAATTGATGAAGATAATTGACAATAAGTTAAGTCATCCAATAAACGAGGGAAACAAAAAAGTCATTGTATTTACAGCTTTTGCTGATACAGCAAGATACCTTTACGACAATGTAAGTACTTATGTGAAAGAAATATATGGATTGAATACAGCTATGGTATCCGGTTCAGTTGAGGGACGCACAACTTGTCCAAAATTAAAAAATGACCTGAATACGGTATTGACTTGCTTTTCGCCAATCTCAAAGGACAAAAAACTGTTAATGCCGAATGATAATACAGAAATTGATTTCCTTATTGCTACCGACTGTATTTCAGAAGGTCAGAACTTGCAGGATTGCGACTATCTGATAAATTATGATATACATTGGAATCCGGTTCGTATTATCCAGCGTTTCGGACGTATTGACCGTATCGGAAGTAAAAATAAGGTTATTCAGCTTGTGAACTTTTGGCCTGATGTAACTCTTGACGAGTACATCAATCTAAAAGCAAAAGTTGAAACCCGTATGAAGATTGTAGATATGACGGCAACGGGCGACGACAATCTTCTGAGTGATGAAGAAAAGACAGACCTTGAATATAGAAAAGCACAGCTTAGACGATTGCAGGATGAGGTTGTAGATATTGAGGATATGACAACTGGAATATCAATAATGGATTTAGGACTTAATGAATTCCGACTTGATTTGCTTGACTACATTAAGCATCATCCGGATATAGATAAATCTCCGTTTGGACTTCATGCAGTGGCTAAGTCAACTGATGATACTCCGGCAGGGGTAATCTATGTACTGAAAAATCGCTCTAATAGCGTGAATATTGATAATCAGAACAGACTTCACCCATTCTATATGGTGTATATCAGTAATGAAGGAGAGGTTATTTGCGACCATTTATCTCCAAAGGAAATGCTTGATAAAATGCGTTATCTTTGTAAAGGAAAAACAGAAGCGGACGCAGAACTCTGTAAACAATTCAATAAAGAAACTCGTGATGGAAGAAATATGTCGCAGTATTCTAATTTGCTTGGAGAGGCTATTGCTTCCATTATCGAAGTGAAAGATGAGAGTGATATAGACAGCTTCTTAGGTGGCGGTCAGATTAGTTTCCTGAGTAGTGAGATAAAAGGATTGAATGATTTTGAACTAATATGTTTTTTAGTTGTGAAATAAGAGGAGGACGAAATGCTCGGATTGCCAAAAACAACGGAAATGAGTAAGCAGCTTCCGAAAAAAGCAATTTATACGAAATTTCAAATGAATACAGCAGCAAAAGAAAAAATTGATGCTGATATTTCAAGAATCATGATAGTAAATGAGATTGCTCCCAATAAGGTCAATATTCCTTCTGGAGAGGACGTAAAAAGCTTTTTTGTTTTGCTTGTTTCTCTTAAAAGGAAAGAATATGACGAAAAAACGATTGCGACGCTTTCTAAGTTGATACCGCAAAATATTTTATTTGTTCTTGAATATGAGAATGAAAGCAGACTTGCTATTTACCATACGAAGGTAATGCAAACAGCGTGGATGCCAACAGAAGAACAAAGGGTTGAACTTAAAGGGTTAAATCTCGATACTGTCTGGGAGAATATCGTTATTGCTGTCGGCGGAGTGAATATAGAAAAAGGAAATTCGCTTGATGAACAAATAGAGATAAATGAAAAAAAGCAGAAGCTTGAAAAAGAGATTGCAAAACTAGAAAAGCAGGCAAGGGCAGAGAAGCAGCCTAAAAAGAAGTTTGAATTAGTGCAAGCAGAAAAGAGACTTAAAGAGAAGCTTAAATTATTGGAGGGATAAGGATGTCAGTTGACCAGTATCAGAGGGCTGTAAATGGGTTAGATAAAGAAATTGCAGACCTTGAAAAAAAGAAAGCTGCAAAAGATAAAGACATAGCAACTTTACAGAGTAAAATTGTTTCGACACAAAAATCTATTAATAAGAATACTTCACAAGGCTCTCTTAATAGTAAGAGAAGACAGATTGCTTCTTGTGAATCAGATATAGCAAAAAAGAGTAAGGATAGTGCAGACCTTGGCAAGAAGATAGCTGAGAAGAAAAAGAAACGTTCAGATGCGTACTTGAAACTTCAAAAAGAACAGCAGAATGAACAGAAGAAACAGGACAGGGCGAGTCAGCGTTTGCAGGCATCTTATGAAAATCGTATAGATGAACTTCAACAGCAATTAGCAAAATCTGTTGTACTTCCTCAACAGAGTAATAGTGAAAGTGAAGAAGAATATGATGTATTTGTTTCTCATGCATGGGAAGATAAAGAAGATTTTGTCGATGAATTTGTCGATGAATTGAAAAAGCAGGGACTTAAAGTCTGGTATGATACAAATAAGCTTAAATGGGGTGACTCCATGAGAGAAAAAATTGACAAAGGATTGGCTAAATCCAGATATGGTGTTGTCGTGCTATCACCCAATTATATTGCAGAACACAAATATTGGACGAAGGCTGAACTGAATGGTTTGTTTCAGGTTGAGAGTATCAATGGGAAAGTAATTCTTCCGATATGGCACAATTTGACCAAGAAGCAGGTTGTCGAATACAGCCCAATTATTGCAGACCGTAAGGCAATGACGACTGCTTCAATGACGGCAGAAGAAATAGCAGTTCAATTGAAAGAATTGTTCACGCCTGAAGTTACAGAGGAAAATTAAATGAATAGTGACATTACAACAGCTCTGATAGGTGTCGGAGCAACAATTGCCGGAACTATTCTTGGTTGGGTGTTAAATAATTTATCAAACAGAGGTAAGTTGAACATTTATATTTCCTTATGGGAGGATAGTTTTAAGCACAATCATATAGGAGAAATGATACCATGTTACAAACGTGAAGAAGTACAAAGCTATACTTATAAGGCTTCATTTGACTTATATAACAGTAGCGGAAATACCAAAATAATGAGAAATATCCAAATCGCATTTAGCGATGGAAAAAGCGATATTGAGAAGCAGACACCACAAGATGATGCAACAAAAAGATTTTCAAGTCCAATGGTATTTTACGATGATGTAAAACCTATCAATATTCCACCTAAGGCAGTTATAAAACTTGATTTGCATAATGGAAGTTGGAATAAAGATGGCGAGCTTGATTATATATGGAAAACAAAAAAGGTGTATTTGGTATACACTAATGAGAAAAACAAGACAAAACGTATGCTTATAAAAGCGGAAGATTACGAAAATTATTTCATAAACCATAAACCGGAGGAAAAAGAAAATGGATAAACTCAAGATGCAGACAGTTAATAAAGCTGATGAGAATTTTAAGAAGCTGGCAGCTATGTTTCCTAATGCTGTTACTGAAATAATAGATGAGAACGGCGAAGTGGTTCGTGCTATTGATAAAGACGTACTCATGCAGGAGATTTCTTGCGAAGTTGTTGAGGGAAACGAGGAACGCTATCAGTTTACTTGGCCTGACAAGAAGAAGTCGGTTCTTCTTGCCAATGCACCGATAAATAAGACATTGCGTCCTTGCAGAGAAGAAAGTGTTGATTTTGATAATACAGAAAACCTTTATATTGAAGGTGATAATCTTGAGGTGCTAAAGCTTCTTCAGGAAACCTATCTTGGAAAAATTAAGATGATATATATTGACCCACCATATAACACGGGAAATGATTTTGTTTATGCCGATAATTTTTCTCAGAGTACAGAGGAATATCTTGAGAACAGCGGACAGTTTGATGATGATGGCAATCGACTTGTAAAAAACTTTGATAGTAATGGACGTTTTCATACAGATTGGTTGAATATGATTTATCCGAGATTGAGAATTGCAAAAGATTTGTTGACGGATGATGGTGTTATTTTTATCAGTATTGATGATAACGAAGTTAGAAATCTAAAAAATGTTTGTGATGATATATTTGGTGCCGGAAATTTTGTGGCACAATTAATTTGGCAAAATAAAAAGGGTGGAGGTAATGACTCAAAATATGTTGCTATTGAACATGAGTATATCCTTGTTTATGCAAGAAATATAAATGAACTTGCCAACTTCTATGAAACATATTCTGAAGACTATATAAAGCGTTATAAGGAAAAAGACGATATAGGCAGATTTTTCTGGGATACTTTTAAAAGAAAATCTGGCAAACAATACTATCCGATAACATGTCCTGATGGCACAATCCTTGAATATGATGAAGATGGAAATCCCATAAGTTGGTTAAGGTCAAAGGCACGTTTTGATTCAGATATAAAAACTGGAGAAATTAGAATTGTTGATGTTAATGGCAAGTGGTCAGTTCAATTTAAACAAAGAATACCGCTTGGGAAAACGCCTAGAAGTATTTTTACAACACAAACTGTTATTTCTGATAAAGGTACGACTAGTGTGGGGGCGAGTGATGTTTATGAATATTTTAAGAAAGATGTTTTTTCTAATCCCAAACCGGTAGAGTTAATTAAATTTCTTTGTGGATTTGGTTTGTGCGAGAATGATATAATACTTGACTTTTTTAGTGGTTCAGGAACTACAGCTGAAGCAGTTATGCGTAATGCAGTAGAAGAATGTAAAGCAAAATATATATTAGTCCAGTTACCTGAGAATATCGAACCAATGTTGTTGAGTTCATCTGCAAATGCTAAAAGAGTTGCGGAAAATGCAATAGCAGTTTTAACAGAATTGAACAGGCCATTTTTTATTACAGAACTTGCTAAAGAACGCATTCGTCGTGCCGCTAAAAAAATCGCTGAAGAAAATCCTGAAACAAAGTTTGACGGTGGTTTCCGTGTGTTGAAATGCGATAGTTCTAATATGAAAAATGTGTATTATAATCCGGCAGAATATGAACCATCGCTGTTTACAAGTCTTGAGGATAATATTAAAGAGGATAGGACATCAGAAGATTTACTGTTTCAAGTTATGCTTGACTTAGGTGTGCTTCTGTCGAGCAAAATCAAGGAAACTACTATCGCCGGAAAGAGAGTATTCAATGTTGAGGATAATTATTTGATTGCTTGTTTTGATGACAATGTAACCGAAGATGTGATTACAGAGATTGCAAAACAAAAGCCATATTATTTTGTAATGCGTGATAGCTCTATGGCGAATGATAGTGTCGCAACCAACTTTGAGCAAATCTTTGCTGCGTATAGCCCTGATACAGTAAGGAAGGTGCTGTAATGAATGAAACACAAAAATTGATTAAGTCTACCATAGAGGATGCAACAAAGAAGCAGTATGGTATTAATGTCGTTGTTGAGTATGTTGCAGATGTTTCAGAGAGGACACAAGAACTGCAACAAGAATGTGGAGAGAAATTAAATTCAGTTTATGATGCTGAGCATTTTACCGGAACATTTATTCCAGCAGTGAATAATAATCCATATTATATTTTAATTCAAGAAAACAGAGAATCTATGTTAGATGTTATGACTGCTTTTCATGAATATAGGCACTTAATAGATTTCGTTTTATTTTTGAAAACAGTTACTGATAATAATATTAATACACTTAAAAATAGTCCGTTGTATGTTACTTTTAA
>OHJC01000249.1_pt1 | contig 34758 bp, 30 predicted proteins | sample 1568461 | NCBI WGS metagenome assembly OHJC01 (sample SAMEA3879535, study PRJEB24766) | human gut metagenome | biome: human-associated habitat; feature: feces | place: USA | collected 1985/1987 | reverse complement strand
TGGACGCGGGTGCCCAAGGACGCCACGCGGGACAAGCTGTTCGGGTAAGATGGACAGGCAGGACAGAGAGAGCCGCCGCGCCGAAAATCAGGTGTGGAACGGCTGGGGGCAGTACGGCAGGCGTCCGGAGCTGGTGGTCATGGCACCGGACGGCGGCGCGGAGCTGTACGGGAACACGGTGCTGGGGCTGGCGGCGCGGTACTTCGATTTCGAGCGGTTCAAGCCCCTGCTGAACGAGCTGCACCGGGCGGCGGAGGAGGGGCTGTACACCGATGTGTTCTTTCTCGTGCTGGAGGGGACGGTGTTCGCCCGGGGCGCGGAGGAGCGTCCCGTGCTGCCGCAGCTGCGGCGGGAGTATGCCGCCCGCCTTCTGGAGACTGTGCCGGCGGCGGAGGGCATGACGGACGGCGCGCTGCGCCGGGCATGGGCGCAGTCGGTGCTGGGAAAGCCCGTGGAGGAATCGCGCATGACGCCGCTGCTGGAGGCGTTGGCGTCTCCGGTCTGTCGCACGGAGGAGCAGGTCATCCGTCGGACGGAGGAGCTGCTGTATACCTACTTCCGGCGCGCCAGACGCAGTGCCGACGACCGGCAGTGGGCCGCCTGGGTCGGGCGGAAGCGGGATCGGAGCGGCGGCGTGCATTTCGTGCGCCCCAACGCCCTGCGAGCGTTGAGCCACAACACCGGCGGCGGTGGAGGCGGCTTGCAGCACCAGACGCTGTGGAGCTTTTTGCAGGGGCGGACGCCGGAGCCTGTGCTGCGGCGGTATGTGGAGGACTGCTTCGGGCTGTCCATGCTGACGCCGGGGGAGCTGGACGAGGCGGAGCGGACGCTGTGCACCGGCGTGCATAAGAACTGCCGGCTGCATTTTACGAAGGGCGAGCCGCCCAAGCGTCCCCCCTGCCCGGAAGCGGCGTGGGACGCGGAGAGCTTCCGGAAGCAGCGGGCGAAGAACAGGGAATACTACAAGGCGCATCTTGTGGAAAACCGTCTGGCGATCCAGAGGCTGACCCAGAAGCTGCGGAATACGCTGCTGTTGCAGGAGGGGGACGAGGGCGACAGCGGGCGCGCCGGACGACTGATGCCGGAGAAGGCGTGGCGGGCGGCGGCTCTGGACGACGGGAGGGTGTTCTCCCGTGCGGTGCCCCACGATCCGGGGGAGCTGTCGGTGGACATTCTGCTGGACGGGTCTGCGTCCCAGAACCGGCAGCAGGAGAAGCTGTCCACCCAGGCGTATCTCCTTGTGGAGAGCCTGACGCGGTGCCATATTCCCGTGCGGGTGACGGCGTTCTGCTCCGTCAGCGGATGCACGGTGCTGCGGATACTGCGGGATTACGGTCATCCGGAGCAGAACGAAGGGGTGCTGGACTACGTCGCCGCCGGGTGGAACCGGGACGGGCTGGCTCTGCGCGCTATGGGGTGGCTCATGGGGCGGCAGCGCAGCGAGCGGAGGCTGCTGCTGGTGCTGTCCGACGCCAGTCCCAACGACGACCAGCGGATACCCAACGGGTGGGGCGGCTATGCCTACACCGGGAAGCGGGGCGTGGACGATTCCGCCGCCGAGGCGGGACAGCTGCGGCTGCACGGCGTGACGCCGGTGTGTCTGTTCACCGGCAGCGACCGGGAGGCGGACGATGCGCGGCGGATCTACGGCAAGGCGGTGGAGAAGCTGCCGGCGATCGGGTGGTTCGCAGACGTGGTGGGGCGGCTGATCGAGGGGGAGATCAGAGCAAAGGATGCATAGAAAAAGGACGCCGGGCAGGCGTCCTTTTTATTATTTTTGTTTTCGTTCGCTGCGCGCCCGTGCAGGGCGGGGGATCTCATTCCTCCGTCTCGATAAGGCCGTAGCCGCCGTTGTTGCGCTGGTACACCACGCAGACGGTATTATTGTCGATGTTGCGGAACACGTAGAAGGAGTGCCCCAGCAGGTTCATCTGCAAAATCGCCTCATCGGTGGTCATGGGCTTGACGGAGAAGCGTTTCGTGCGGATAACGTCGAAATCCTCGTCCTCCACCACGTCGAACTCGGCGGGAACGGTGGACACCAGCGCGTCGGGACGCAGGTTCTTCGCCAGACGGGTCTTGTTCTTGCGGATGCGGCGGTCGATGAAGCTGACCGCCTCGTCAATGGCGCAGCGCATATCGCCGTCGGGATCCTCGGTCTGGGCGCGGAACAGCGTGCCGTTGGAGGCGCGGATGGTCAACTCTACCACGCAGCGGTTTTTCTTCTCCACAGCAAAGGTCACAAAGGCGTCTGCCTCCTCCGGGAAATACTTATCCAGCTTACTGATCTTCTTTTCGGCGTATTCCTTGATGGAGTCGTTGAGGGAGATCTTTTTGCAGGCGAATGTGAACTTCATAGTGTTTGCTCCTTTCCGTAACGGGTATCGGTGCAAGGGTCGGGGAGGGAGTTCCCTTTATCCTTGACTGATTATAGCAAATATAACCTGTGTTGAAAAGAGGGTTTGAAACGATTTGTGAAAAGTAAACAAATTTTTGGAGGAAGTGACAAAAACGACACGGGTCGTCTTTTTTCGGCAAAAGGCGGCAAAACCTCCTGTTTACAAGAGGGGCGGAGAGGTGTAGTATAGTGGTCGGAGGCTTTCCAATATCCCACCCGCTTGCGCCGCTCCCTATGGGGCGGCGTCTTTTTGCGTAAAAAACCTCCCCCGGTGAGGGGGAGGCGGGGGGTCACTGCGTTTCCTCGGCGGAGGTCTGCTCCAGCAGCACCATTTCGCCCAGCACCACGTAGCGGTAGTTATTCGCCTCGTAGGAGCAGGTGCAGAGTGTCATAATCTGCCCGGTGGGGACGCCGCGTCCGGAGCGGAAGGTGGAGCTGTTGATGAAGCTCTGGAGCTGGTCGCTGTTGAGGGAGGTGCTGAACACCTCGTGGGTGCCGGGAACCACGATGCCCGCAAACACGTCCACCCGGTAGGTGCCCTTGTTGGTATACAGGAAGTAGTAGGGGTGCGCGTCGTAGTACCACTGCTGCTTGTAGTTGGAGATGGAGGCGAACATGGTGCCGTCGGACATATGGTGCCCGTAGAGCACGTTGTTCTGCCCGGAGAAGTCACTGGGCACGCGGGCATCCAGGAAGATGGTGCCATAGACGCTGTAATTGCCGTACAGGTCGTGGTGGAGGTAGTATTCGTTGTTGCCGTCGTAGGCGATGGGGTAGCTGATGGGGGTGCCGGGGCTGTACACGTAGCCGATGATGTCGTTGTAGTGGCTCTGCCACCAGCCGAGGTCGATGCCCACGGGGCCGCGCTGCCGCTCCACAGTCAGGCGGATCTGGGCTTTCAGGTCGGCGAAACCGTCGGCGTCCGGCAGGGCGGCGGCGGTGATCAGCTCCGCCGCGGCGGGGACAGAGTGCAGGAAGGCGGTAAGCTCCGCAGGAGCCTCGCCGGAGACAGGCTGCGCCGGGGCGGCGTGGGCTGCCAGCAGGTACAGCGGTGCGCCGATCAGCAGCGACAGCACCGCGGCGATAATGCGGTTTTTCATAGACGGGTTTCCTTCTCTCTCTTTTGGGTAGGCTCGTAATGGGAATATTATACAGGGGGTAGAGGAAGTCGTCAAGGGGAAAGGGGCACGGGGGAGGAAGAACAAAAAAAAAGAAAGCCCCGCAGGGCTTTCTTTCTTTGTTTCAGCGGGCTTGGGCGCGGTCGTAGGAGACGACCACCCGGCGGTTGGGCTCCGTGCCCACGGAATAGGTGGTGACACCGGGAACCTCCTGCAGCGCGGCGTGGATCACATGACGCTCATAGGCGTTCATAGGCTCCAGCGTTACGCTGCGGCGGTACTTCTGCACCTTCGCCGCCACCTTGCGGGCAAGGCTCTCCAGACTCTGCTCACGGCGGGCGCGGTAGTTCTCGGCGTCCATCTGGACGCGGATGCGCTTGTCCGCGCCGGTGTTGACGGCGTAGCTGGTCAGCTGCTGGATGGCGTCCAGCGTCTCGCCGCGGTGGCCGATGAGCTGACCCATGTGCTCGCCCACCAGCACCACCTTATAGCGGCTCTTTTCCATCTCGTAGACCCGCACCTCGGCACTGCTGTCCATGTGCTCCAGCAGTCCGGAGACGAAGGCGACGATGCGCTTGGCGTTGTCGTCCTCGCACAGAGGCAGGTCAATGTCCGGCTCCACAGGGGCGGGACGCTCCCGCTTTTCCGGGCGGGGACGGTCGGCACGGGGAGCGCGCTCCGGCTGGGGACGCTCCTGACGGGGCTTCTCCGCCTTGGGGGCGGCGGCAGGGGCGGGCTTCTTCGCCTCGGCGGGCTTTTCGGGAATGATCTTGACCTCCGCCTCCGCAGGGGCAGCCATGTCCGCCTCCTCCGGGCCGTAGGTGATACGGATACGGGCGGGAGTGGCACCGATGCCAAGGAAACCGCTCTTGGCGCGCTCGAGGATGGAGACGGACACGTCGTCGCGCTCCATACCCAGCTGCTCAAGACCCTTTCGCAGCGCTTCCTCCTCAGTCTTGCCCGTTACGTCGATATAACTCATAGACAAAACTCCTTATTCGTCGTAATGATCCTCGCGGTAGGCGCGGCCTCTGGCGTAGGGGCGGTTGCCCACCTTGCCGGCCTCCGTGGTGCCTTCGCTGTGGCTGCCGGACTTTTTCTTCTTGGGCTGGGGCTGGCTCTGGGGCTTCTTGGCTCCCTTGCTCTCCTCCAGCTGGCGGTTGTAGTTCTCACGCGCCGCCTGCATTTTGGCGTAGCGCGCCTCGCGCTTCTGACGCTCCTTGTCCGTCTCCTCGCGATCCAGGATGGCGTTGAACTTCTTGTTCAGCAGCAGCTCCTGCAGGCAGGAGAAGGCGGCGTTGGCGATCCAGTAGACGCACAGGGCGGCGGGGAGGATGTAGCCCATCCAGACCGTCATCAGAGGCATCATGTACAGCATCGCCTTGGAAGAGCCGTTCATGTTGGCGTTGCCGTTGCTCTTCATGGAGATCTGGGTCATCAGGAATTGCAGAGCGGCGGAGATCAGGGGCATGATCATCAGACCGATGACCGCCCAGCCGCCGGAGGGGAACTGACCGAAGAGATCCTTGGGGACGTTGGAAAGGTCCATGCCAAGGAAGTGGTAGTTCAGGTCGATAAGACCGGGGAACTTGCCGTCAAACTCCGCCCAGTGCTCGTGGATGAACTTCGCCAGATAGATCTGGTCGTAGGCCGCAGCCTGTCCCGACGCGCCGGACACGTAGCCCAGAGACACCGCAAGCTCAGTGATCTTGGCGATGATCTCGTTGGACAGGGACATGAAGTAGCGCAGGGGGGTGCGGATGATGTAGTACAGGGCGATAAGGATGGGGAAGGGCAGGAAGGACCACAGGCAGCCGGACATGGGGTTGACACCCTCGCGGGCGTAGAGGTCGGCGATCTCCTGCTGCTGCTTCTCCTTGTTGTTGGCGTACCGCTTCTGGATCTCCTGCACCTTGCTGTTCATACGCCCCATGCGGAGCATACTCTTCTTGCTTTTCAGCTGGAAGGGAAGGAGAACCAGCTTCACCATGAGGGTGAAGAGGATCAGCGCGATACCGTAGGAGCCTGTCCACGTGTAGAACAGGCGGGTGAGCCACGCGAACGGCACACAGATATAGTAGCCGAGCTGTGCAAACATATACTTTTTTTCCTCCGTTAGTTTTTGAGGCTCGCTGGGGTTCAGGGCACCGGGTCATACCAGCCGCCCTTGTGACGGTGGAAGGGATGGCAGCGCATAAATCGCTTCAATGCCAGCCAGCCGCCCTTTGCCGCACCGTATTTCTCGATCGCCTGTAGGGCGTACTGAGAGCAGGTGGGTATGTAGCGGCAGCTGGGGGGAAAGAGGGGGGAGATGGCGCGGCGGTAAAAGCGGATCAGTCGCAGGAGAAGTCGTTTCATTCGTCCTCCCCCAGCAGTCCCAGCTCCGCAAGGCAGCGCAGGTACTGGCTCTCCAGCTTCTGGTAGGGCATGGCGGCGGCGCGGACACGCGCCACCATAATAATGTCGTAGCCGGGGAGCAGCTCGCCCCGGTGGAGGCGGTACAGCTCGCGGAAACGGCGGCGGACACGGTTACGCACCACGGCGTGCCCCACCTTCGTGGAGACGGTGACACCCAGGCGGCTCATGCCCTTTTTGTTTTTCAGGCAGTAGACCACCATGCCGCCGGTGACGGCTGACCGTCCCCTGCGGTATATGCGGCGGAAGTCGCCGTTTTGCTTCACCGTTACTCTTGCGTCCATTTTTCCCTCGTTTTCTCCTTGCAGCGCAGATACACCGATAGGGACGGGGAGCAAGTCCTCCGTCCCTCAGGGCATATCCTTATGTGCGATGCACCTTCCGTGACCTCAATGGGTCAGACGGGCACGACCCTTGGCACGACGGCGCGCCAGAACCTTGCGGCCGTTGCGGGTGGCCATTCTCTTGCGGAAGCCGTGCTCCTTGGAACGCTGACGCTTCTTGGGCTGATAGGTACGGAACATTGCATGACACCTCCATTTTTAAGATTATCCGGCGGGGACGGACGTCTCCCGCGCTTACTCGACAGCGGTAATTCAGAAAAAATCGCCGCCGCAGTAAACTTTTCCACCGTTGTTGCACAACTTTATGCAACAACGCGCAGAGAACATTATACAGACAGGAGGGGTGCCTGTCAATAAAAATTTCCTGAAAAGGGCGGAAAGACACGGAAAAGGGTGGGAAGAAAACAGGAGGTTATATTAGAATAGGAGTAGACTTTTCCGGCGTTTTCTGGTATACTGTTTTGGGATATTTTGCGGCGGTACACCCCCCGCCATTTTATCGCGGGAAAAAGACACATCCCGCCGAAAGGGGAGCTTTCTTTTGAATTCTATGAGAGATCTTTGGGACAGCGTGCTGAAGCGGCTCAGCGGAGAGCTGTCGGACATCACCATTAAAACGTGGTTCGATGAGGTCACGGTGGTGACGATGGAGGATTCCGCCTTCGTGCTCCATTGCAGCAATACCTTTAAGAAGAGCACCATCGAGGCGCGGTTCCTGCCCCACATCAAGGCGGCGTTGCGGGATCTGTTCTCCACCGATTTAGAGGTGAAGATCCTGGACGACCAGCAGCTGGCGGCGTACCACGGCGTCGCTCCGGACAGACCGGGCGACCTGTCGGAGTCCGAGGCGTTCACCTTTGAAACGTATGTGGTGGGACCCCAGAACAAGCTGGCGTTCGCTGCGGCGAAGGCGGTGACGGAGAAGCCGGGAGAGAACTACAACCCGCTGTTCATCTACGGCGATTCCGGACTGGGAAAGACCCACCTGCTGTACGCCATCGCCAACGCGCTACGGAAAAAGCGTCCCGAGGCGCGGATCGTATACGTCAAGGGCGACGACTTCACCAACGAGCTGATCGCCTCCATCCGGGAAAACAGAAATGCGGAGTTCCGGGAGAAGTACCGGCAGACGGATATTCTGCTGATGGACGATATTCAGTTCATCGCCGGCAAGATACAGACCCAGGAGGAGTTCTTCCACACGTTCAACACCCTGTACGAGTCGGGAAGGCAGATCGTGCTGACCTCCGACCGTCCGCCCAAGGAGATCACCCAGCTGGAGGACCGGCTGCGGACGCGGTTCGAGTGGGGTCTGATGGTGGACGTGGCTCCCCCGGACTTCGAGACGCGGTTCGCCATCGTGCAGAACAAGGCCGCCATGCTGGGGGTGAAGCTGCCCAACGAGGTGACGGACTACATCGCGGAGAACATCACCTCCAACGTGCGGCAGATCGAGGGCACGCTGAATAAGATACTCGCCTACCGCGACCTGCTGGACGACCAGGTGAACGAGGAGACCGTCAGCCGCGCCATTCGGGATATGCTGAAAAAGAGCAACGATTTCGCCCCCACGCCCAAGGTCATCGTGGGGTACATTTGCAGCTACTTCCACGTGGACGAGGACACGCTGCGGGGACAGAGCCGCAGCCGGGACGTGGTGGCGGCGCGGCAGATCGCCATTTATCTCATCCGGCGCATGACGTCCCTCAGTCTGAACGACATCGGCAAGGAGTTCGGCGACCGGGATCACTCCACCATCATGCACTCGCTGGAGAAGGTGGAGAGTCAGATGCGCTCCGACCCCGCCTTCGCCGAAAAGGTGAAGGAGATCACCTCCAACATCAACAGCAAGAAGTAAAAGAGAGAACGCCGGAAAAGAAGCGGGGTTTTCCGCTTTTCCTGTGGAATCCACGTGGATAAGAGGTGGAAGAGGCAGAGACGGCGGGACTGTGTGGGAAAAGGGGGAGGTTTTCCAGATGGGGGAGTGGAGAAAAAAGGCAGGAAAGAAGCGGGGAGAGGGGGAATTTCCACGTTTTTTTCGCCTACTATTAAGACTACTGAAATAAAAGATTAGTTTATGATTTGATTTTGAAAAAAAGAACCGGAAATTTTTCGGAAAGAGAGGAACGACGGATATGGTGAGATTTTCCTGTGAAAAGGCGTTGCTGCAGCAGGCGGTGTCGGCGGTGTCCCGCGCCGTGGCGGCAAAAAGCTCCATCCCCGCCCTGGAGGGTATCCTGTTGGAGTGCGAGGACGGGCTGCGCCTGTCCGGGTACAATATGCAGACGGGGATCCGCACCACGGTGGACGCCGAGGTGCAGGAGGCGGGACGGATCGTGCTGAATGCGCGGCTGTTCGGCGAGATGATACGGCGGCTGCCGGACGACATGGTGCTGTTCGACGCCGACGAGAAGCTGAACGTGAAGCTGAACTGCGGCGACGCCAGCTTCGAGATGCCGGGGCTGAGCGGTGACGACTATCCGGAGATGCCGGAGGTGGACGACGAATACTCCGTGACGCTGGAGCAGCGGACGCTGAAGAATATGATCGAGCAGACGAGCTTTGCCGTGTCCGTGAACGAGACGCGCCCCATCCACACCGGCGCACTGTTTGAGATCAACGATAGAGGGCTGACCATGGTGGCGGTGGACGGGTTCCGTCTGGCTCTGCGGCGGGAGCCGCTGGAGCACATCGACGGAGGAGCGTTCCGCTTTGTGGCTCCCGGCAGCGCACTGAACGAGGTGGAGAAGATCTGCGCCGACACCGACGACATGGTGACGGTGATACAGGGCAAACGCCATCTTCTCTTTGAGGCGGGCAGCACCCAGCTGATCTGCCGGCGGCTGGAGGGCGAGTTCCTGGATTACAAGAACGCCATTCCCAAGAATAACCCCATCTCCGTGGAGGTGGACAACAAGGTGATGATCGAGAGCCTTGACCGGGTCAGCGTGGTCATCAGCGAGAAGCTGAAAAGCCCCGTGCGCTGCGTGTTCTCCGGGGATAGGGTGTTCATGTCGGCACGCACCGGCAACGGCGAGGCCCGGGACATCTGCCCCATCCGGGGCGACGGGCAGGAGCTGGAGATCGGGTTCAACAACCGGTATCTTATGGATGCACTGCGGTACGCCCCGGCGGAGACGGTGAAAATGCAGCTGAATACAGGCATTTCCCCGTGCATTATCACGCCGGTGGACGATTCCGACAGCTTTTTGTACATGGTGCTGCCGGTACGGCTGAAGGCACAGTGAGAAAAGAGTGAGCTATGGAAACCATTACCATTACAACGGAATATATCAAATTGCAGGATCTGCTGAAGTTCGCGGCGGCGGTGCAGACCGGCGGTGAGGCGAAGCTCGCCGTGCAGGAGGGGGAGGTCTCCGTCAACGGGGAGGTGTGCACCATGCGGGGAAAGAAAATACGTCCCGGCGACGTGGTGGCCTTCAACGGACAGGAGCTGACCGTGGTGTATGAGAGTTGACGCGCTGACACTGGCGGGATGGCGGAACTACGGCGAACAGAGGCTGACCTTTGACGAGAGCTGCAACGTTATCTACGGGGAGAACGCCCAGGGAAAGACGAATCTGCTGGAGGCCATCGTATACCTCGGCTGTGGGAAAAGCCCTCGCGCCCACGGGGAGCGGGAGCTGATCGGCTTCGAGGCGCAGGAGGCGTCGCTGGTGGGAAACATCTTTTCCCGGCAGAGGGAGTTCGTGACGGACATACGGCTCTACCGGGGGAAGCGGCGGAAAATGATAGTCAACGGCGTGGCCGCCAAGAGCGCGGCGGCGTTGAGTGACGTGCTGCACACGGTGTTCTTCGCGCCGGAGGATCTGTTCCTCATACGGGCGGGAGCGGCGGAGCGGCGGCGGTTCATGGACGCGTCCCTCTGCCAGCTGCGCCCCCGGTACGCTGAGGCGTTGACGCAGTACGGCAGGCTGTACGAGCACAAGACGCGTATCCTGCGGGACAGCGAGGAGAAGCCGGAGCTTTTGGAGCTGCTGCCGGAGTTCAACGAGGGGCTGTGCCGCAGCGGCGCGGTGCTGGTGGGCTACCGGGCGCGGTTTTGCAGCGCGCTGGCGGAATACGCAAGGCAGGCGCACTACGAATGCAGCGGCGAGCGGGAGGAGCTGGCTCTGACGTACCGGACGGTGGGCACCGTGGAGGATCCGCTGGGGGGACAGGAGAGCATCTATCTGGCACTGCGGAAGCACATGGAGGAGCACCAAGCGGCGGAGCGGGCTTCCCGGCTGTGTCTCAGCGGGGCGCACAAGGACGACATCGAGGTGCTGGTCAACGGGCGCAGTGCGCGGCAGTTCTGCTCACAGGGGCAGGTGCGGACGGCGGCTCTCAGCCTAAAGCTGGCGGAGCGGGAGATTCACAAAAACGCCATGGGGGAGTACCCGGTGATGCTGCTGGACGACGTGCTCAGCGAGCTGGATCCCCGGCGGCAGGAGTATGTGCTCAACCGCATCAGCGGAGGACAGGTGTTCATCACCTGCTGCGAAAACGACCGGCTGGACGCGCTGCTCAAGGGCAGGGTGTTCCACATACGGGGCGGGGAGGTGCTGTGATGGCATACCTGCACATCGGCTTGAACGTCATGGTGGAGGACAGGCGCGTGATCGGCATTTTCGATTTGGACAACACCTCCACGTCGAAGAAAACAAGAGAGTTTTTACAGGGAGCGGAGCAGGAGGGCGTGGTTCAGTCCGCCTGCGAGGACATACCGAGGTCTTTTGTGGTGTGCGACCATCCCTATCACCGGCAGATCGTGTATCTGTCGCAGATCAACTCCCGGACGCTGGGCAAGCGGGCGGAGGGAAAAGGAGAGTAATACATGGCAGACATGGAAAAACACGTTGCGGATACGGAATACAACGCATCGGAAATACAGGTGCTGGAGGGACTGGAGGCCGTGCGGAAGCGGCCCGGTATGTATATCGGCTCCACCAGTGCCAGCGGACTGCACCATCTGGTCTATGAGATCGTGGACAACGCCATCGACGAGGCGTTGGCGGGCTTCTGCACGGAGATCACCGTGACCATCAACGAAGGCAACACCATCACCGTTACCGACAACGGGCGCGGCATCCCCGTGGACATTCAGGCGCAGACGGGTCGTCCCGCGCTGGAGGTGGTGTTCACCGTACTCCACGCCGGCGGCAAGTTCGGCGGCGGGGGCTATAAGGTCTCCGGCGGTCTTCACGGCGTGGGTGCCAGTGTGGTCAACGCCCTCAGCGAGTGGCTGGTGGTGCAGGTGCACAAGGACGGGAAGATCTATGAGATGAAGTTCTCCCGCGGGCACATCCTCGACGATATGAAGGTCGTGGGGGAGACGGATCACACGGGCACCACCGTGACCTTCAAGCCCGACCCGGAGATGTTCGACACGCTGGAATACGAATATGAGACGCTGCACACCCGTATGCGGGAGCAGGCGTTCCTCAACGCCAGTCTGCGGATCACCATTACCGACGCACGCACCGGCAGGGAGCAGTCCGAGGCCATGTGCTACGAGGGCGGTATCCGGGAGTTTGTGACCTACATCAACCGGAACAAGACGCCGCTCCACGAGGAGGTCATCTATCTCTCCGGCAGCAAGAACGACAGCACGGCGGAGATCGCCATTCAGTATAACGACGGCTATAACGAGACGATCGTCTCCTTCGCCAACGACATCCACACGCCGGAGGGAGGTATGCACGAGACGGGCTTCAAGGCCGCCCTGACCCGCGTGCTGAATACCTACGGCTTGAAGTACGGCATGATCAAGGAGGGGGATAAGGTCTCCGGCGAGGACGTGCGGGAGGGTATCACCGCCGTGATCTCCGTGAAGCTGACGGAGGCGCAGTTCGAGGGACAGACGAAGGCCAAGCTGGGCAACGCCCATATCCGCACGCTGGTGGACGGCATCGTCAACGACCAGCTGGCGGTGTATCTGGAGGAGCACCCGGTGGTGGCGCGCACCATTCTGGACAAGGCCATGACCGCCAACCGCGCCCGTGAGGCGGCGCGGAAGGCGCGGGAGTCCATCCGCCGCAAGACGGTGCTGGGCGGCGCGGCCATGCCGGATAAGCTGCGGGACTGCAACGAGAATAACCCCGAGCTGACGGAGCTGTACATCGTGGAGGGCGACTCCGCAGGCGGCTCCGCCACGGCGGGGCGCGACAGCCGGTTCCAGGCCATCCTGCCCCTGTGGGGCAAGATGCTCAACGTGGAGAAGGCGCGGGTGGACAAGGTCTACGGCAACGACAAGCTCCAGCCCGTCATTATCGCGCTGGGCGCAGGTATTGGCGAGGAGTTCGACGAGAACAAGCTGCGGTACCACAAGGTCATTATTATGGCGGATGCCGATGTGGACGGCGCACATATCCGGACGCTGCTGCTGACGTTTTTCTTCCGCTATATGCGGCCTCTTATCGAGCAGGGGTATGTCTATTCCGCCGTGCCGCCCCTGTACAAGCTGACCCGTGGCAAGCAGCAGCGGGTGGCGTACTCCGACGAGGAGCGTGACCGGGTGTCCAACGAGATGCGGAACGGCGACCCCAACGTGAAAATCGGCATCAGCCGGTTCAAGGGTCTGGGTGAGATGGACGCCCACGAGCTGTGGGAGACGACTATGGATCCCAACACCCGGACGCTGCGGCGCATTACGCTGGACGATGCGGTGAAGGCGGACGCCACGTTTACCGTCCTCATGGGCGAGAAGGTGGAGCCGCGGAAGGAATTTATTGAGAAAAAAGCACAGTACGCTGTGAATTTGGATTATTAAGGAGGGCTGGAATAAATGAGCAAAAAGCCCCAATACGACCCTGAGGAGATCCGTTTCCCCGACCAGCATATCGTGGAGTCCCCGCTGGTGCCGGAGATGGAAAAATCCTATATCGAATACGCCATGTCCGTTATCGTGGGACGTGCGCTGCCCGACGTGCGGGACGGTCTGAAGCCCGTGCACCGGCGTATCCTGTACGCCATGTACGAGGACAACCTGACCAGCGACAAGCCCTTCAAGAAGTCCGCCACCTGCGTGGGCGACGTGCTGGGTCGGTATCACCCCCACGGCGACGCCTCCGTGTACGACGCGCTGGTGCGTCTGGCGCAGGATTTCTCCATGCGCTATATGCTGGTGGACGGACACGGCAACTTCGGCTCCGTGGACGGCGACCCCCCCGCTGCCTACCGTTACACCGAGGCGCGGCTGAGCAAGATCTCCAACGAGATGCTGCGGGACATCGAGAAGGACACGGTGGACTGGGATCCCAACTTCGACGAGACGCGGAAGGAGCCGAGGGTGCTGCCCTGCCGGTTCCCCAACCTGCTGGTGAACGGCTCCAGCGGTATCGCCGTGGGTATGGCCACCAACATCCCGCCCCACAACCTGCGGGAAGTCATCGGTGCGTGTATCTGCGTGCTGGACGACCCGGACGCCACCCTTGCCGATCTGATGGAGCACGTGAAGGGTCCCGACTTCCCCACGAGGGGTATCATCATGGGCAGAAGCGGCATCCGCGCCGCCTACGCCACCGGCCGGGGACGGCTGATGGTGCGGGCACGGCACGAATTTGAGGAGTTCAGCAGCGGCAGGACGCGCATTATCATCACGGAGCTGCCCTATCAGGTGAACAAGCGAATGCTCATCAAGGCCATCGCCGACCAGGTGGAGGACAAGCGGCTGGAGGGGATCTCCGACATCCGGGACGAGTCCGACCGCAACGGTATGCGGGTGGTCATCGAGCTGAAGCGGGACGCCAATCCGCAGGTGGTGCTGAACCGGCTGTTCGCCCAGACCCAGCTGCAAACCACGTTTGCCATCAATATGCTGGCGTTGGTGGAGAACCAGCGGCAGCCGAAGATACTGTCCCTGCGGCATATTATCGACGAGTATCTGAAGTTCCAGGAGGAGATCATCGTCCGCCGGACGCAGTTCGATCTGAAGAAGGCGCAGGAGCGGGCGCACTTGCTGGAGGGTCTGCTCATCGCGCAGGACAACATTGACGAGGTCATTAAGATCATCCGCAGCAGCTACGATAACGCCAAGGAGAATCTGATGTCCCGCTTCGGGCTGGACGAGGTGCAGGCGCAGGCAATCCTGGATATGCGCCTCAAGGCGTTGCAGGGGCTTGACCGGGAGAAATTACAGGCGGAATACAAGGAGCTGGAGGAGCGTATCGCCAACTATCTGCGGATACTGGGCGACGAGAAGCTGGTGAAGGCGATCCTAAAGGAAGAGCTTACCGTCATCGCCGAAAAGTACGGCGACGAGCGCAAGACGGAGATCCAGGACGTGGAGGACGAGCTGGACATCGAGGATCTCATCGAAGAGGAGCAGTGCGTCTTTACCCTGACGGAGAACGGCTACATCAAGCGCACGCCGGTGAGCGAATACGCTGCCCAGAGCAAGGGCGGCATGGGCAAGAAGGGCATCACCACCCGGGAGGAGGACACGGTGGTGGATGTGTTCACCGCGTCCACCCACGACTATATCCTGTTCTTCACCGACACGGGCAAGGTCTACCGCAAGAAGGGGTATCAGATCCCGGAGAGCGGCAAGACCGCCAAGGGCATGAACATCGTCAACATTTTGCAGGTGGAGACGGGCGAGCGGGTGCAGACCATGCTCCACTTCCGGGAGACGGCGGACGAGCAGCTATATCTGTTCATGACCACACGGAACGGCACGGTGAAGCGGCTGGAGGTCAGCGCGCTGAAGAACCTGCGGAACAACGGTATCCGCGCTCTGACGCTGGACGAGGGCGACCAGCTGATCTCCGTGACGGAGACGCGGGGTCACGACCGGGTGCTCATCGCCACCCACGACGGGCAGGCGGTGTGCTTCGATGAGACGGACGTGCGCGCCATGGGGCGCACCGCCGTGGGCGTTCGCGGCATACGGCTGCGGGAGGGCGACTTCGTTATCGGCGCCGCCCGCGCCGACGAGGGGAAAACGGTGCTGTCCATCACCGAGAACGGCTACGGCAAGCGGACGCCCATCGAGGAGTACCGCATCACCAACCGGGGCGGGCTTGGTATCCGCAACTACATGGTCACGGAAAAGACAGGCTGCGTGATCGGCATGAAGCTGGTGGACGGCACGGAGGATCTGCTGCTGGTGACGGAGGCGGGTATCCTGATCCGCACGCCGGTGGAGAACATCCGCGTGGCGGGTCGCGCCACACAGGGCGTTATCGTCATGCGCTTCAAGGAGGAGGGGGATAAGGTCATCTCCCTTGCCCTCGCCGACCCGGAGGAGAAGGACGAGACGCCGGAAACGCCTGAGACGGAGGAGACGGTATGAACAGCGCGCCCAGAGAAGCTACGGTGCCCCTGACGCGGTGGCAGTATTTCACCAAGACGCTGTATCACAACGCGGCGGCAAGGAGCAATTTCGTGTACAACAAGGTCATTTACGAGAAGGACGAGGAGCTTTGCCGGATCGAGGAGGGCAACGGGCGCATCAATATGGGTCTGCTGTTGGTGCTGCTGGCGATGTTCTTCACCGCCGGCACCGTGCGGAATATCTGGATCATCGTGGCGGGAATGGTGGTGATCGCCGCCGGGGAGCTGGCGCGGCTGTTCCGGCTGCCCAAGGACATCACGGCGCATTTGACCGACACCGGCATGAGGGAGCGATAACATGACCGAGATCACACCCATCGCCTATATTGAGACGCCCTTTGACGAGAAGTTCGGCGTGCCGCGACAGAGCGGCATTGCCGACTGTCCGGGACGGATCGTGTTCGCGCCTGCGTTCCGGGACTGTGACGCTGTGCGGGGGCTGGAGGGCTTTTCCCACATCTGGCTGCTCTGGCAGTTTGACAGGGCGGCGGGACACGGCTGGTCGCCCACGGTGCGCCCGCCGCGGCTGGGCGGAAATGAGCGCGTGGGCGTGTTCGCCAGCCGTTCGCCCTTCCGCCCCAACGGACTGGGACTTTCCGCCGTGGAGCTGGAGCGGGTGTCGCTGGACGAGGCGGACAGCCCCGTGCTGTACGTCCGGGGCGCGGACATGGTCAGCGGGACGCCGATCTTCGACATCAAGCCCTACTTGGCGTATGCGGACAGCTATCCCGACGCGGCGGGGGGCTTCACCGGCGGGGACGCCGGGGAAATGCTGGCGGTGGACTTCCCGCCGGAGCTGCTGGCGCAGTTCGACAGCGGGGAGCGGCACGGACTGCTCAGTGCGCTGGGTGCCGACCCGCGCCCGCGGTATCAGGAGGACAGCGAGCGAGTGTACGGGATGCGCTACGCCGGGAAAAACGTGCGCTTCACCGTGAGCGACGGCGTGGTACACGTGGTAGAGGTGGAGACGTGAGACTCCCCCCAGAGAGGGGGCATGAAGGCTCCGGATAGATGCGCTGGAAAACCGGGGAGACAGCAAGAAATGAGAGACGTATGAAAACAGTTGAAATTTACACCGACGGCAAAGCAGGCTTCGCCGCTTTGCAAAATGTCCCCACTCGCTCGCCGCTGACGCGGCAACCGCTCGGGGATGACAGGCAAGCACCGTCGGATAGATGAACTGGAAAACCGGGGAGACAGCAAGAAAAGAGAGACGTATGAAAACTGTGACTATTTACACCGACGGTGCTTGCAGCGGCAATCCCGGACCCGGAGGCTGGGGGGCGATACTCCGCTACAAGGACGCGGAGAAGGAGCTGTCCGGCGGCGCGCCGGAGACCACCAACAACCGCATGGAGCTGACCGCCGTGATCGAGGCGTTGCAGCTGCTGAAGGAGCCGTGCATCGTGGAGCTGTACTCCGACAGCAAGTACGTCATTGACGCGCTGGAGAAAGGCTGGGCGCGGAGCTGGCAGAAGCGGGGCTGGGTCAAGAGCGACAAAAAGCCCGCCCTGAACAGCGACCTGTGGGAGACGCTTCTCTCCTTGACGGACGTTCACCAGCTGCGCTATCACTGGGTCAAGGGGCACGCGGAGAACGAGAAGAACAACCGCTGCGACCAGCTGGCGGTGGCGGAGAGCAGAAAATTTCGGTGAAAAGCGGGTATAATTCACAGAATGTTCATTGACGATTCAAGATTCAGCCAAATTTACCGGGTAATATAACATCATCCAAAGGAACAAAGCTTCCTGATGTGATTTTCTCTCTCTCCTAACACAAACACACACACGGAAAAACCCCCACCGTTCGGTGGGGGTTTTTCTGCGTCTTTTTTCGTTACTGCGCCAGCTCGCCGAACAACGCCCAGGTGTTGCTGTCGGTGATTTTGATGGAACGGTATTCGCCCACGGCGGACTTGTCGCCGGTGCAGTGCACCAGCCGTCCGCCGGCGGTGCGGGCGGTCAGCGGCCAGCGGGCGTCGTCGCTCTCGCCGTCCACAAGGCAGCGGAGCGTCTGCCCCACGTACTGGCGGTGCAGCTCCTCGGAGACGGTGTTCTGCACGGCGCAGAGCCGGTCGAACCACTTCTGCTTCTCCGCCTTGGGGATGGGATCGTCCATTTTGGCGGCGGGGGTGCCCTCCCGGGGGGAGAAGATGAAGGTGAACAGCGCGTCGAAGCGCACCCTCTCCACCAGAGCCACCGTCTCCATGGCCTCGGCCTCCGTCTCGCCGGGGAAGCCGATGATCACGTCGCTGGTCAGCACCAGCTCGGGCATGACGCTCCGGGCGTAGGTGATCAGCTCCATGTATTTCGCCACGTCGTAGGGGCGGTTCATGGCGCGGAGCACCCGGTCACAGCCGGACTGCACCGGCAGGTGCAGCTGCTTCGCCACGTGGCGGCAGTTCGCCATGGCGTCGAAGAGCTTGCAGGTGGCGTCCTTGGGCTGGGAGGACATGAAGCGCAGGAGATAGTCGCCCTCGATCTCGTCCAGCGCGGTGAGCAGGTCGGCAAAGTCGTAGCCGGTGCCCAGATCCTTGCCGTAGGAGTTGACGTTCTGCCCCAGCAGGGTGATCTCCTTGAAGCCCTCCGCCACCAGACCGCGCACCTCGTCAATGATCTTCTCCGGGTCGCGGCTGCGCTCCCTGCCGCGGACGTAGGGCACGATGCAGTAGGAGCAGAAGTTGTTGCAGCCGTACATGATGGACACCCACGCCCTTGTGCGCCCCTCCCGCACCACGGGAAGCCCCTCGGCGATGGAGCCGTGCTCGTCCGCCACGGAGAACACGCGCTGCCGCTGGGTGTAGACCTGATAGAGAAGCTCCGGGAACTTCCACAGTGCCTGGGGTCCGAACACAAGGTCCACGTGGCGGTAGGACTGGCGCACCTTTTCCGCCACCTCCGGACGCTGCGCCATGCAGCCGCACAGGCAGATGACCTGCGCGGGGTTTGCCTTCTTGGTGTGGGTCAGCGCGCCCAGATTGCCGTAGACCCGCTTCTCCGCGTGGTCGCGGATGGCGCAGGTGTTCAGCACCACCACGTCCGCCTGCGCCGCTTCGTCGGTGAACGTGCAGCCCATGGCCTCCAGCATACCCATGATGTGCTGGCTGTCCGCTACGTTCTGCTGGCAGCCGAAGGTGTCCACCATGGCGCGGAGGGGGCGGTGGCTGTGCATTTCCTTTATTTTTGCTTCAAAGTCCCGCTGGCGTTCCAGCTGCGCGGCGGGGATCTGTACCTGCAATCTGTCCAAAGTGACCTCCTTGCCCCAAAGGGCGAAGTTTGAATTTCGGGGATATTGTAGCATAGTTGCGGGAGGAATACAAGGAAGGGAACGCAATAAACGTTGCAATCCTGCGGCAAATGGGCTATGATAGGGGTACTATTTCTCCGGGAGGAAGCAATATGTGGTATATGATCCTGCTGGCGGCCTGCATCGGCGGCGACCAGCTTTTGAAGTGGTGGGTCACCTCCCACCTGACCGTGGGGCAGTCCGCCCCGCTGCTGCCGGGTATCGTGCGCCTGACCCGGCTGCACAACACCGGCGCGGCGTGGAGCAGCTTTTCCGGCAAAACGGGGCTGCTGGCGGTGGTGACGGTGGTGCTGATGGCCGCCGTGGTGTATCTGGTGGTGAGGAGGATCGTCCGTCACCCCTTGGGGCTGACCGCCGCCATGCTGGTGCTGGGCGGCGGCGTGGGCAACATGATCGACCGGGTCTGCCGGGGGTACGTGGTGGATATGTTCGATCTGGAGTTTATCAGCTACCCTATTTTCAATCTGGCGGATATTTTCGTGGTCATCGGCGTGGTGCTGGGCGCAGTGTACTACCTGTGGTTCTACGAAAAATACGACAAGAGGGAGAAGGAGCCGAACCATGACGCGGGAGCTGACAGCCACAACTGAACAGGCGGGGCTGCGGCTGGACGCGTTTCTGGCGCAGGACGGCGCGCTGTCCCGCTCCCAGGCGGCGCAGCTCATCGCCTCGGGACACGTGCGCGTGGACGGAAAGCAGGCGGCGAAAAGCTGCCGCCTTGCGGGCGGGGAGCGCGTGAGCGTGGACGTTCCGGAGGTGCGGGACACGGCGGTGACGGCGCAGGACATCCCTCTGGACGTGGTGTACGAGGACGGAGACGTTATCGTGGTGAACAAGCCCAAGGGGCTGGTGGTGCATCCCGCACCGGGGCACCCGGACGGCACGCTGGTGAACGCGCTGCTGCACCACTGCGGCGACAGTCTCTCCGGCATCGGCGGGGAGAAGCGTCCCGGCATCGTCCACCGCATCGACCGGGACACCAGCGGGTTGATCATCGCCGCCAAGAACGACGCGGCGCACGCCGCCCTCAGCGCACAGCTCAGCGACCACTCCCTGTCCCGGACGTATGAGTGCCTTGTGAGCGGCAATATGCGGCAGGACAGCGGCACCGTGGACGCGCCCATCGGGCGGAGCAGCAGCGACAGGAAGAAGATGGCGGTGGTGGCGGGCGGCCGCCGCGCCGTGACCCACTGGGAGGTGGTGGCGCGGTATCCCGGCGTGACCCACCTGCGCTGCCGTCTGGAGACGGGGCGCACCCACCAGATCCGCGTCCACATGGCGCACATCGGGCACCCCATCCTGGGGGACACGGTGTACGGCGCGAAAAAGCCGGTGCCGGGGCTGACGGGGCAGTGTCTTCACGCCACGGGGCTGCAGTTCGTCCATCCCCGCACGGGGGAGACGGTGGAGCTGCACTGTCCTCTGCCGGAGGAGTTCACCCGGATGGTGGAAAAGCTGGAAAAGAGATGTTCCCTATAACAAAGACCAGAACCATCATCATCCCAACAGAAAAGGAAAAAACGCGGACGCGGAAGCGTCCGCGTTTTTTCCTTGCCGGGGAGGGGAAGGGAGCGCGGCGGATGCGCTATTTTCCGCCAACCCCCTGTATTTGTAACGCTTTCGTGAATTATCCGCCCCCTCTCTTGCAACTTCCCGGCGGGAATGATACACTAATTTAAAATCGGAGTTTTGCGCCCTTTGCGGGCGGGGAAGGAGTGAGGATATGGCGGGCTTCAGCGTGAAAAAACCGTTGACGGTTTTCGTGGCGGTGCTGGCGGTGATTGTGCTGGGCGTGGTGGCGTATCTGCGGATGACGCCCGACCTGCTGCCCAACATGGATTTCCCCTACGTCATTATCGTCACCTCCGACCCCGGAGCCAGCCCGGAGGCGGTGGAGCAGACCATCACCAAGCCGGTGGAGCAGTCCATGGCGACGCTGGACAAGATCAAGGAGGTCACCTCCACCAGTCAGGACAGCGTGTCCATGGTCATGCTGGAATTTGAGGACGGAGCCAACATGGACACCATCAGCGTGGACATCCAACAGAAGATCTCCGTGCTGCAGGGGGGCTGGGCGGACACGGTGTCCGCGCCCTATGTGCTGAAGATCAATCCCTCCATGCTGCCGGTGATGGTGGCCGCCGTGTCCCGCCAGGGCTCGGACGTGTACGCGCTCAGCGACTTCGTCACGGAGGAGCTTACCCCGAAGCTGGAGGGCGTGTCCGGCGTGGCGAGCATCAGCGTCAGCGGCGCGGTGACGCGGGAGGCGCACGTCATTCTGGACGAGGCGAAGCTGGACGCGCTGTCGGAAAAGCTGGTAGACGCCCTGCGGAAGCAGCTGGCAAAGGCGGAGCAGAAGCTCAAGGACGCCAAGGCGGAGGTGGAAAAGGGCGAGGAGGAGCTTGCCAAGGCGAAACGCTCCATCGCCTCCGGCGTGGCGGGCAAGGCCGGTGACGCCGTGGACGATATGTACGACAAGCTGAAGGACGTGTACTCCGTGCTGCCGGACGTGGACTTCGGCGGAGGCGGCAGCGGCGGCGGGATGACCCCCGAGGAGCTGAAGCAGTTACAGGAGACGCTGAAGCAGCTGAACAAGACGCTGGTGGAGCTGCGGCGGACGCTGGGCAATCTGCTGGCGGACATGGAGAGCGGCAGGCTCCGCGCCCAGGTGGAGGGCGAGGTCTACGACGCTGCGCTGTCCCTGATCGACGGATTGACGCAGCTGACGGAGGCGGACATCCAGCTGGGGCAGGCAAAGACCCAGATCGAGAGCGGTCTGGAGCAGATCAAGAAGGCCTATAAAACCATCGTCGAGGACACGGACGTGGGCGGTATGCTGTCCCTGTCCACCGTCAGCCAGCTGCTGACGGCGCAGAATTTTGATATGCCCGCCGGGTACATCGAGGACGAGAGCGGCGTGAAATACATGGTGTCCGTGGGCAGCAGCGTCGCCACCCGGCAGGAGCTGGAGGATATGGTGCTGCTGGATCTGGGCATGGAGGGCATCGAGCCGGTGACGCTGGGCGACATCGCCACCGTGGTGGTCACGGACAACGCCGACCAGCTCTATACCAAGGTCAACGGCGGCAACGGTATCCTGCTCTCCTTCACCAAGCAGTCCAACTACGCCACGGCGGCGGTGAGCAACAACATCACCGACCGATTTCAGGAGCTGGCGGAGGAGTACGAGGGGCTGGACTTCGCGCCGCTGATGGATCAGGGCGACTATATCTATCTCATCGTGGAGACTATCACCTCGTCCCTGCTGTGGGGCGCGCTGTTCTCCGTGGTGGTGCTGTATCTGTTCCTGCGGGATTGGCGGCCCACGGTCATTACGCTGGTGTCTATCCCCATCAGCGTGATCTTCGCCGTGGTGCTCATGTACTTCACCGGCGTGACCATCAACATGATCTCCCTAAGCGGTCTGGCGGTGTCGGTAGGTATGCTGGTGGATAACTCGGTGGTGGTCATCGAGAATATCTACCGGCTGCGGGCGAAGGGTGCCACCGTGGTGCAGGCGGCGGTGTCCGGCGCGCAGCAGGTGCTGGGCGCGGTGGCGGCGTCCACGCTGACCACCGTCTGCGTGTTCGCGCCCATCGTGTTCGTGGAGGGGCTGACGCGCCAGCTGTTTACCGATCTCGCGCTGACCATCACCTATTCGCTGCTGGCGAGTCTGCTGGTGGCACTGACGCTGGTGCCCGCTATGGCGTCCGGTATGCTGCGCCGGGAGAAGGTGCAGAAGCCGGGCCTGCTGGATCGGCTCTATCCCGCCTATCGGAAGTCCATCGTCTTTGCGCTGGATCACAAGGCGGGCGTGCTGCTGCTGTCCCTTGTGCTGCTGGTGACCAGCGGCTGGGCGGCGGTGAGCCGCGGCTTTACATTCATGCCGGAGATGGACATGAACAACCTGTCCCTGACGGTCACCATGCCGGAGGGCACCACCCGCGAGGAGGCGGTGAAGCTGGCGGACACGGTCATCCAGCGCGTCATGTCCGTGGAGGACGTGGAGGACGCGGGCTTTATGATGGGCGGCGGCGACATGGGCGGATTGAATATGGCGGGCGGCGAGACGGGGGAATACGACGTCACCGGCTACATCACCATGCCGGAGGGCACCTTCGGCTCCGTGGCGGGGAAGGAGATCGAGACGCTGTGCGCCGACCTGCCCTGTAAGGTCACTGCCGCCGGCGTTATGAGCGAGATGATGAGCTATATGACCGGCAGCGGTGTTTCGCTGCAGGTGTTCGGCAGCGACATGGAGGAGCTGCAGGACAGTGCCCGCGCCATCGCCCAGCGGCTGGAGCAGGTGACGGGCGTGGGCGAGGTCAACGACGGGCTGGATGAGTCCGCCCCGGCGTTGCAGGTGGTCATTGACCGGAAGGCGGCGGCGGAGCACGGCATGACCGTGGCGCAGATCTATATGAAGGTGGCTGCCGCGCTGCAAAGCTCTGCCAGCGTCTCCGACATTACGCTGGACAGCAACAGCATGGATCTGACCGTGGACGCGGCGGAGGGCAGCGTCCTCACGAAAGAGAAGCTGCTGGACATGAAGATCACCCCGGACAGCACGTCGTCCGCCATGGGCGGTGCCTCCGGGCAGCTGAGCCAGATCACCGGCGAGGACGAGGAGGACGAGGACAAGTCCTTCGCGTTGGGCGACGTGGCGACGGTGGAGGAGACGGTGTCCATGAACACCATCTCCCGCGACCAGCAGCGTCGCTGCGTCACCGTCACCGCCACGCTGGCGGAGGGCTATAACATCACCCACGTGACCAACGCGGTGCAGCAGGCACTGGGCAGCGTGACGCTGCCCCAGGGCGTCACGGTGGAGTACAACGGCGAGAACGAGCAGATCATGGACGCCATGGGGCAGCTGATGCTGATGCTGCTGCTGGGCGTGGTGCTGGTGTACCTCATTATGGTGGCGCAGTTCCAGTCGCTGAAATCGCCGTTCATCGTCATGTTCACCATACCGCTGGCGTTCACCGGAGGCTTCTTCGCGCTGCTGGCGGTGGGGATCGAGGTGTCGGTCATCAGCCTGATCGGCTTCGTCATGCTGGTGGGTATCATCGTCAACAACGGCATTGTGCTGGTGGACTACATCAACCAGCAGCGTCTGGCGGGCATGGAGCGGCGGGACGCCATCATCGACGCCTGCGTGACGCGGCTCAGACCGATCCTGATGACCAGTCTGACCACCATACTGGGGCTGATCGTCACCGCCGCCGCGAAAAACGCCGGTACGGCGTTGATGCAGCCCATCGCCGTGGTCTGCATCGGCGGACTGCTGTACGCCACGCTGATGACGCTGTTCGTGGTGCCCTGTATGTATGAGATCATGAACAAGCGGGAGCTGCGGAAGGTGGACGAGGACGAGCTGAAGCTGCTGGATATATGAGAAAAAAAGAAAGAGCCGAAGGGCTCTTTCTTTTTTGCTTATTGCGCTCAGTACGCCAGCTTCTCCGCCAGATACGCTTTCAGCTGGCTGATGGGCACGCGCACCTGCTCCATGGTGTCGCGCTCACGGACGGTGACGCAGTTGTCGCCCGCGTGCTCCGCGTCGCCCACGGTGTCGAAGTCCACGGTGATGCAGAACGGCGTACCCACCTCGTCCTCGCGGCGGTACCGCTTGCCGATGGAGCCGGTCTCGTCGAAGTCGATCATCCACTCCTTTGCCAGCTCATCGTAGATCTTCCGTGCCGGCTCGCTGAGCTTCTTCGACAGGGGCAGCACCGCCGCCTTGTAGGGAGAGAGTGCCGGGTGCAGGTGCAGCACCACGCGGACATCGTTCTTCTCCGCATCCACCACCTCCTCGTCGTAGGCGTCCACCAGCACCGCCAGCACGCTGCGCTCCACGCCCAGAGACGGCTCCACCACGTAGGGGATATACCGCTCGTTGGTCTCCGGGTCGAAGTAGGTCAGATCCTTGCCGGAGACGGTCTGGTGCTGGTTCAGGTCGTAGTCGGTGCGATCCGCCACGCCCCACAGCTCGCCCCAGCCGAAGGGGAACAGGAACTCGAAGTCCGTGGTCGCCTTGGAGTAGAAGCACAGCTCCTCGGGGTCGTGGTCGCGCAGCCGCAGGTTCTCGTCCTTCAGGCCGATGCCCAGCAGCCAGTTGTGGCAGAAGGTGCGCCAGTAGTTGAACCACTCCAGATCGGTGCCGGGCTTGCAGAAGAACTCCAGCTCCATCTGCTCGAACTCCCGGACGCGGAAGATGAAGTTGCCCGGGGTGATCTCGTTGCGGAAGGACTTACCGATCTGGCACACGCCAAAGGGCAGCTTGCGGCGGGTGGTGCGCTGGGTGTTGACGAAGTTGGTGAAGATGCCCTGCGCCGTCTCAGGACGGAGGTACACGGTGTTCTTGGCATCCTCGGTGACACCTTGAAACGTCTTGAACATCAGGTTGAACTGACGAATATCGGTAAAGTTATGCTTGCCGCAGGTGGGGCAGGGGATGTTGTTGTCCTCGATGAAGTCCTTCATTTCCTGCTGGGAGAAGGCGTCGATGGGCTTGGGCAGCTCCACGCCGTTGGTCTGGCACCAGTCCTCGATGAGCTTGTCGGCGCGGAAACGCTCCTTGCACTCCTTGCAGTCCATCAACGGATCGGAGAAGCCCGCCAGATGGCCGCTGGCCACCCACGTCTGGGGGTTCATCAGAATGGCGGCGTCCTGTCCCACGTTGTAGGGATTCTCCTGCACGAACTTCTTCCACCAAGCCTTCTTGATGTTGTTCTTCAGCTCCACGCCCAGAGGGCCGTAGTCCCAGGTGTTGGCAAGTCCGCCGTAGATCTCGGACCCGGCGAAGATAATGCCGCGGTTTTTGCAGAGAGCCACGATTTTGTCCATGGTCTTTTCTGTGTTTTTCATGGTGAATTTCCTCCTATATAAAGTGTTTGGGTAACAAAAAACGCCCCGATGTCCGATAAGGACATCGGGGCGAACGATACTCGTCCGTGGTTCCACCCGAATTTGGATACTTCCACACTCTCGTGCCGGTAACGGGGCGTCCGGCGGGCATTTCCTCCCGCGGCTCCGGGCAGCCACGCCCTTCATCGCCTGTGATGTAGAAAAGGATAGCACGTTTTCCGGTGGTTGTCAAGCGGGCAAAGGGAAACCGCCGCGAAAGCGGCGGCTTCACCGGTGTGACGGTTACTTCCCGAACGCCATGACCTTGCCGGCGGCGTCCACCACCAGCCGGACGGCTTTTTCGCCCGCCGTGCCCTTGCTGAAGCTGACCGTCCACGCGCCGGAGGTCACGTCATAGGTGGCGTAGACCTGGTCGTACTCGCCGGTGTACTGCGCCGCAGCGGCGTTGATGGCTGCCTGCTGGCTGAGGCTCTTGCGCCCCAGCTGCACCGTGCCCAGAATACCGAGCAGCGCGTCACGGTTGGCGTTCCAGACCTCGGTGGTCATAGTCTCGGAGGGGGAGGCCACATAGCTGCCGGGCGCGTCCAAAAAGAAGATGTCCGCCATGACCATGGTGCCCTTTTCCGTGTTCTCCTCCGTGTGCTGCCAGACCTTCATGCCGTTGGCAAGGGTCAGCTCCTCACTGGTGACGCCGGTGCCGCAGATGCCGTAGCCGCCCGTCCAGCACAGCAGCGTGTAGCTGACGGTGGGGTCGTCGGTTTTATAGAACCGGATGCCCTCGGTCTTGTTGGTGCCGTTGTCGCCGGCATTCTCCCAGCTCCAGCCCTCCGGCAGCTCCAGCATCATATCCACATAGCCGTGGGTATACTCGGCGGTGGTGACAGCGGGCTGGGGGTCGGGCGTGGGCGTGGGGTCAGTCGTATGGTCGTCGTCCTTCTTGCCGCAGGCGGCCAGCGTCATCACGCAGGCGAGGGCGAGAAGAATAGAAAGCAGCTTTTTCATAGCAGGATACCTCCTTTTTCTGTATCTGTTACTTTAGACGGAACGGCGTCGAATTTCGTTCCGCGCCTTTATTCGTGTCCCTCCGGCAGAGGGGAGATAACGGTTTTGTGCAGGTGGGAGAAGAAGCCCAGCGTCAGCGCGAGGGAGGCGATCTCCGCTATGGGATAGCACCACCAGACCAGATCGCTGTTGCCCACGGACGCGCCGTATCGCGCCAGCACGTAGGCGATGGGGATCAGGAACACCAGCTGGCGGACGATGGACGTGACCATGGAGTAGACCGATTTGCCCAACGCCTGGAAGGAGCTGCCCAGCGCGATGCAGGCACCCGCCATGCCGAAGCTCAGGGAGATGATACGCAGGGCGGGAATACCCACGGAGAGCATGGTGTCCGTGGCGTCGAAGACCTTCAGCAGCGTGCCGGGGATCGCGCAGAAGAGGAGGGTGCCGAGCACCATGAAGCAGGCGGCATACAGGGTGCTGCGCTTGATCGTCTCCACCATGCGCCGGCGGTTCTGTGCGCCGTAGTTATACGCCACGATGGGGATAACGCCGTTGTTCATGCCGAAGATGGGCATGAACAGGAAGGAGTTCAGCTTGAAGTAGACGCCGAAGGCGGTGGCCGCCGTCTCGTGGGCGGCGTGGTAGACGATGAGGATCTTGTTCATCAGGAACGTCATCACCGAGCCGATGGCGACCATGATGACGCTGGGGAAGCCGATGGCGTAGATCTCGCCGATGAGCCGGAGATCCGGGCGGAAGCCCTTGAGGGACAGGGTGATGTCGGGGTTTTTCGTGTGGTTGAGCCAGATCGCCAGCGCGCAGCCGCAGAACTGCCCGACGATGGTGGCCACGGCGGCACCCGCCACGCCCATGTTCAGCGTGAAGATGAAGATGGGGTCAAGGACGATGTTGATGATGGCTCCCAGCCCCTGGGTGTACATACTCAGCAGGGAGCGTCCGGTGCCTTGCAGGAGACGCTCGTACATGATCTGGCAGAACATACCGAGGGAGCCGGCGGTGACGATCTTCAGATAGTCGTTGCCCATCTGAATGATGCTTTCCACCTGCGTCTGGGAGCGGAAGAACACATCGGAGCAGGTAAGACCCAGCACGGCGGAGAGGAGGAAGCCCACCACCGCCAGCAGTATGCCGTTGTTGGCGACACGGTCGGCGCGGTGGCGCAGCCCCGCGCCCAGCGCACGACCCATCAGGGCGTTGACGCCCACGGCGGTGCCGGTGGCGAGGGCGATCATCAGGTTCTGCGCCGGGAACGCCAGCGACACGGCGGTGAGAGCCTGCTCACTGACGCGGCTGACGAACACGCTGTCCACGATGTTATAGAGAGCCTGCACCAGCATGGAGGCGATAATGGGCAGGGACATATTCCAGATCAGCTTCGAAATGGGCATGACGCCCAGCTTGTTGTCGCTTTGCAAGGGGATCACTCTTTTCTGTGCATAATATTCCAATATACCCTATTGTATCATGGGGGTGCGGAAAAGAAAACCCCCGGAATGTGCGGTTTCCACACATTTCGGGGGAGATTTTTGGGTAAAAAGCCCAGAGGAGCGGCAACGCACCGCCGTTACTGCCGGGCGAAGAAGGCTCGTATCTCCGCGGCGGTGCAGGCGGCACTGCCCTGTGCGAAGCCGTCGCGTCCGCCGCCTCTGCCGTGGAGGGCGTCGTTCATGTCCTTCACCAGCGGGCGGATGTCCTGCCTGGCGTGGATGACGGCGTAGCGGTACGCGCCGTCCGTCCCGGCGAACACGGCGCACCTGCCGAGGCACGTTTGCGCCACGGCGTCGCAGAGACGGCGGACGCCGTCGCCCTCCAGCGGGGCGGTGATGAGCAGCGTGTCGCCCTTGCCGGCGTACTCCGCCGCCGTGTGGGCGAAGGACTGCTCCTCCAGCGCGGCGGCACGCTCCTTGGCGGACAGCAGCTCGCCTTGCAGGCGGGTGACGGCGGCAAAGGACGCTTCCGGCTTTACGGAGAGGGCTTGTCCCGTCTGCCGCGCCTGCTCCCAGCAGGCGGAGAGGTAGTCCGCCGCCCGCCGGCCGCACAGCAGCTCCAGCCGCACGCCGTCACGGAATTTCTGCCAGCCGATGAACTTCACCAGACCCACCTGACCGCTGCGGAGCACGTGGGTGCCGCAGCAGGCGCACATATCCGCGCCGGGGAAGGCGGTGATGCGTACCGCGCCGGTCAGCTCCTTTTTACTGCGGTAGGGGAGAGCCGCCAGCTCCTCCGGGGAGGGATAGCGGATCTCCACGGGGTGATCCTCCCAGATGTACGCGTTGGCGCGCCGTTCCACCTCCAGCACCTGCGCCCACGGGATGTCGGCGTTGTAGTCGATGGTGACAATGTCCGCGCCCATGTGGAAGCCCACGTTGTCGCAGTGGAACGCGCTGCACAGCATACCGGAGACGATGTGCTCGCCGGAGTGCTGCTGCATGTGGTCGAAGCGGCGCGTCCAGTCGATGCGGCCGTCCACCGCCGCGCCCAAGGAAAGCGCACGGTCACACAGGTGGGTGACGACGCCGTTTTTCTCGTGAACGTCCAGCACGCGGGCGTCTCCCAGCGTGCCGTGGTCGGCGGGCTGACCGCCGCCCTCCGGGTAGAAGGCGGTGCGGTCAAGGGTGACGGCGAAGCCGCCCTTCACTGCCTCGCAGGACTCCACCGTGGCGGTGAAGTCCTGTAGGAAGGCGTTTTCGTAGTAGAGCTTGACGGTGTCCATCAGTCGTCCTTCTCCACGTCGCCCACGATGGCGATGTGCAGCTCGTCCAGCTGCTTCTGCTCCACCGTGGAGGGCGCGCTCATCATCACGTCCTGCGCGTTCTTGTTCATGGGGAAGGGGATGATCTCGCGGATGGAGCTTTCGCCCGCCAGCAGCATGACCATGCGGTCCACGCCCGGAGCGATACCGGCATGGGGAGGCGCACCGTAGCAGAAGGCGTTGTACATGGCGGGGAACTTCTTCTTCACGTCCTCCTCGCCCAGACGCACCAGCTCGAACGCCTTGATCATGATTTCCGGGTCGTGGTTACGGACGGCACCGGAGGACAGCTCCACGCCGTTGCACACCAGGTCGTACTGGTCGGCGGTGATGTCCAGCGGGTCGATCTCACCCCGCTCCGCTTTCAGCAGGACATCCATGCCGCCGCTGGGCATGGAGAACGGGTTGTGGCAGAACTCCAGCTCGCCGGACTCGTCGCCGATCTCGTACATGGGGAAGTCCACGATCCAGCAGAACTCGTACCGCTCCTTGTCAAAGTGGTTTTCGCAGGCGGCACCGAAGGTCTTGATGAGCACGCCCACGGACTTGGTGGCGTACTCGCCGGCTGCCGCCACCACGAGGGTGTTAGGCTTCAGGTCGAGAACCTTGGCAAGCTCGTCCTTCATGGGGGCGACGAACTTGGCGATGCCGCCGGCGATCTCGCCGTGCTCGTCCACCTTGAACCAGTACGCCTTGCTGCCGGACTGTACCTCGCAGTCGGTGAGGAGCTTTTCCACCTGCTTGCGGGTCAGCGTGCAGTCGGAGATGTCCACCATCTTCACGGTCTGTCCCCGCAGAGCGTCGAACTCGCAGGAGGCAAAGAGGGAGGTCACGTTCTTGCACGTCAGGTCAATGCGGAGATCGGGCTTGTCGGAGCCGTAGGTCTCCATGGCGGTGTTGTAGGGGATGCGGCGGAAGGGGGCGGAGGACGCCACGTTGTAGGTGCCGAACTTGGCGAAGATGGGGGGCAGCACGTCCTCCAGCACGGCGAAAACGTCGTCCTGGGTGGCGAACGCCATCTCCATGTCCAGCTGGTAGAATTCGCCGGGGGAGCGGTCGCCGCGGGCGTCCTCGTCCCGGAAGCAGGGGGCGATCTGGAAATAGCGGTCAAAGCCAGAGGTCATCAGCAGCTGCTTGAACTGCTGGGGAGCCTGGGGCAGCGCGTAGAACTTGCCGGGGTGCTTCCGGGCGGGCACCAGATAGTCACGGGCACCCTCCGGGGAGGAGGCGGTGAGGATGGGGGTGGTGATCTCCAAGAAGCCGTGCTCCGTCATGGCGGCGCGGAGTGCCGCCACCACCTGACAGCGCAGGATGATGTTCTGCTTCACGGCGGGGTTGCGGAGATCCAGATAGCGGTACTTGAGACGCGCCGTCTCGTCCGCCTCGCGGCTGCGGTTGATCTCAAAGGGCAGGGAGTTGTAGCGGCAGCGTCCCAGTACCTCGATCCTGGTGGGCACCACCTCGATCTCGCCGGTGGCCTGCTTGGGGTTCTTGCTGGCGCGCTCGCGGACGGTGCCCTCCACGGAGATGGTGGATTCCTTGTTCAAGTCCTTGACGGTCTTGAGATCCGCCTCGTCCTCCACCACCACCTGCGTGGTGCCGTAGAAGTCCCGCAGCACCACGAACGCCAGATTGCCGCCCACCTCGCGGACGTTCTCCATCCAGCCCACGATCTTCACGGTCTTGCCGACATCGCTCAGCCGCAGCTCGTTACAGGTATGTGTACGCATCTGCATCATAGTTGTTATCCTCCTGTTTCTGATTGGGATTTGTATAAATTAGAGTGAAAATTACTTATTGTATTCGAAAATGCACCGCGGCGGTCACTTCTCCACGATGACCTTGCCCCGGTTCCGCTCCGCCAGACCCTTGGCGATGACGCAGTCATAGACCACGTTCAGCGCATCGGTCATCTGCTCGCCGGAGGTCATGTCCTTCACCGTCACCTGTTCCTTGGCGATCTCGTCCTCGCCGAGAAAGATGACGAAGGGGACGCCGAGCTTGTCGGCATAGTTCATCTTCGCCTTGAACTTCTTCTGCTCGGTGTAGAGTTGGGTGCGGACGCCGGCATTCCGCAGCTGCGTCGCCAACGTCACGGCGGCGTGGAGATCCTCCGTCATGGGCAGGATCAGCACGTCGGCGGGGGCGGTGGGCAGCTGGTCGTTCAGCATACCCTGCTCACCCAGCACGTAGAACAGGCGGGTCAGTCCGATGGAGATGCCCACGCCGGGGAGCTGCTTGTCGGTGTAGTACGCCGCCAGATTGTCGTACCGACCGCCGGAGCAGACGGAGCCGATCTCCGGGTGATCCAGCAGCGTCGTCTCGTAGACGGTGCCGGTGTAGTAGTCCAGTCCCCGGGCGATGGTCAGATCCACGGCGAAGTTCTCCTCCGGAACGCCGAAGGCGGAAAGGTACTTCACCACGGTGCGAAGCTGCTCCAGACCCTCGTCGAACACCTCGCTGCGGCCGGTGTACGTCTCCAGCGCGGAGAGCACCTGCCGGTTGCTGCCGGAGATGGCGATGAATTTCAGGATCTCGTCGGCGTTCTCGCCGGAGACGCCCACCTCGTCGATGAGCAGCGTCCGCACCTTCTCCGCGCCGATCTTGTCCAGCTTGTCCACGGTACGCATGATGTCGCCGGATCGCTCCGTCAGACCCAGCATGGCGTAAAAGCCGTTGAGGATCTTCCGGTTGTTGACGCGGATGCAGAAACGCTGTAAGCCCAGCTCGCTGAAGGCGCGGTAGATGATGGCGGGCATTTCCGCCTCGTTGGTGATGTCCAGCTTGCCGTCGCCGATGACGTCAATATCCGCCTGGTAAAATTCCCGGAAGCGTCCCCGCTGGGCGCGTTCGCCCCGGTAGACCTTGCCGATCTGGTAGCGGCGGAAGGGGAAGCTGAGGTCGTTGTAGTGCAAAGCCACGTACTTTGCCAGCGGCACCGTCAGATCGAAGCGGAGGGCAAGGTCGGCGTCGCCCTTGTTGAAGCGGTAGATCTGCTTCTCCGTCTCGCCGCCGCCTTTGGCGAGGAGCACCTCCGCCGCCTCGATCACCGGTGTGTCCAGCGGCGTGAAGCCGTAGAGGGAATAGGTGCGGCGCAGAATGTCCATCATCCGCTCCATCTGCTGCTGGGGACGGGGCAGCAGCTCCATAAAGCCCGACAGTGTGCGGGGCGTCATCTCAGCCATTTTCAATCTCTCCTTTATTTTCGGTAGTTTCGTTTGTGTCGTCTATTTCGCAGGGCTCCGGCAGCTTCTCCGCGCCGCTCTCCAGCGTGCGGGAGGCGGTTTCCCGTGCTGCCTCCGCCTCTGCCTCGCGCTTCAGCTCCAACGCCACCTCGCGGTAGATGCTGTCCAGCTCCGCGCCCTTACGGGTGCCCAGCTTTCCGCCGAGGACGCCCAAAGCCACCGCCAGCACCAGACCGAGATACCACAGGCGGGGCAGCAGGATGCACAGCCACAGACCCAGCAGAATGCCGATCCACGCGCCGAGCTCCGTGTAGTTGCCCCGCACGGAGTGGTACACGCCCTTTTTTCTGCGGATGGTGGCGGTTCTTTTCAGCTGGGCGAGGCACATGGCGACGCGCAGGAAGCCCAGTATGATCAGCGGCAGGAAAATGTCGTAGAAGTGGTTGTTGACGAAATCCAGAATAGCTTGCATGGCGTTCTCCTTTTCCTTGGGGGCGTTCCGGACGGAAAAAAACGCTCCCGTCCCCTGCATTGGGACGAGAGCGTTACAACACTTCGTGGTGCCACCCAAATTCGGTCTTGCGACCCTTTCTGCTCCTGTTACGGGGAGCGCGCCGTGGATGTTTCCATCCCCGCTCGTTCGCTGTCTTGACCTGCTCCTTGCCGCAACGCGCTTTCAGCCTATGGCGCGTCTCTCTTGCAGCGGCGGTGCACAGGCTACTCCTGCGACGTCTGCACGGTTAGCCTTTGTTGTATGCGATTTTTCGCCCCTTGTCAAGCCGTAAAGGGCTTGTTCTTGGGGTTCACAATGTCGCGCCAGTCCAGATCGCCGCGATTCAGACCCAGCACCAGCATTTCCGCCGTCGCCAGATTGCCGGCGAAGGGCACGTTGTTCTGGTCGCAGAGGCGGGAGATATAGGAGATGTCGGCGTCGGGCACCTTCTGGTTGGGGTCGCCGAAGCACAGCACCATGTCGATCTCGTTATAGGCGATGCGCGCCGCGATCTGCTGGCCGCCGCCGTGGTCGAAGGAGAGGAAACGGTGTATGGTCAGCCCGGTGGCGTCAGCGATCTGCTGGCCGGTGCGGGCGGTGGCGCAGAGGGTGTGCTTGGCGAGGATGCCGCAATAGGCGGTGCAGAACTGTACCATCAACTCCTTGCGGTTGTCATGTGCCATCAATGCAATGTTCATAGAAGGCTCCTTTCCGTGTTATATCTTCATCAGGGGCGTTTTCTGTCCCATGATGCGTTTGGCGATGTTTTCGTAGGCGTGGGCGGCGTAGTAGTTTCGCTCCCGCAGCACCAGCCCTTGGTTCAGACAGTAGGGGACGTCCGCGTCCTCCGGCACCACGCCCAGCAGGGGGAGCCCCGCCGCGTCGATGGCGTCGTCAATGGTGCTGTGCAGCTGGCGCAGCACCTTTTTCGAGACGCGTCCCACCACCAGATGCACCGTCCCGTTGGGGAAGGCGGACAGCTCGGCGGTGGTGCGCTGGGCGTCCCGCAGGGCGGAGACGTCCGTGGTGGTGATGACCACCACCTGATCCGCCATGCACGCCGCCATCTGGAAGCCCTGTCCCAGACCGGCGGGCGCGTCGATAAGGCACCAGTCGTAGGTCGCCCGGATCTCCCGCGCCAGTGTCTGGAGCTTTTGCAGGGACAGCTCCAGCGGGCGATCCGCCATGGGAGCCGTCAGCAGGGAGAGGGTGGGGTATCGGTCATGGGTGACGGCGGCGTCCTGCAGGGCGCAGCGGCCTGCCAGCACGTCGGAGAAATCCATCAGTGCCCTGTCGCTCAGACCGAGAGCCAGATCCAGATTCCGCAGCGTAATGTCACAGTCCATGCACAGCACCCGCTGTCCCATGTGCGCCAGAGCCAGAGCGGTGTTGGCGGTGAAGGTGGTCTTGCCGGTGCCGCCCTTGCCGGACACCGCGGCGATGATCTTGCCCATAGGTTCTCCTCTCCGCACCGCTCAGACCAGCGGTGCCTTTTTGATGCGGGCGAATGCCCGCGGG
>OHJC01000241.1_pt1 | contig 35970 bp, 20 predicted proteins | sample 1568461 | NCBI WGS metagenome assembly OHJC01 (sample SAMEA3879535, study PRJEB24766) | human gut metagenome | biome: human-associated habitat; feature: feces | place: USA | collected 1985/1987 | reverse complement strand
ACAACTGCGACAAAGACGATGTCTCCGTTACCCGCCGCTACTACCGCTCGGGCGAGAGCGAATATCAGCTGAACGGCGAGACTGTCCGCCTGCGCGATATCCACGAGCTGTTTATGGACACGGGACTCGGACGCGACGGCTATTCAATGGTCAGCCAGGGCAGAGTCGCCGACCTTATCTCTTCGCGCTCGCCGCAGAGGCGCGATATGCTCGAAGAGGCGGCTGGAATATCCCATTTCAGATACCGCCGCGCGGACGCGACACGCAGACTCGAACAGGCGGAGGAAAATCTCGTTCGCCTGCGCGATATATTGACCGAGCTCGAAGGACGCGTCGGACCGCTCAAAACGCAGAGCGAAAAGGCGCAGAAATTCCTTGTGCTTGCAGGGGAAAAGAAGGAGCTTGAGATAGGACTCTGGCTCAAGACGATAGAGCGCTCCCGTGAGGGGCTCAAGGCGCAGGAGGATAAAATATCCCTTGCCGCCGCAGACTATGAGCAGGCGGAGCGCGAGCTCGAACAGATATCGGCTCAGATAGAAGAGCTGATGAGCACGGGCAGCGGAATAACCGTGCAGATAGAAGAACTGCGAACGAAAGCCGCTTCAGACGAAGAGCAGGCGACCGCAGTTGACGGCAGAATCGCCGTCGAGCACAACAACCTCGCGCATAACCGCGAGACGATAGAGCGCATAAAGCGCGACATGGAAGCGGCGACCGCCACCGAGCAGCACCTCGAGGAGCAGATCGACGCCGCCCAAAAAGAAATAGAATCTATAGACGCCGAGATAAAGGGCTGCCAAGCGCAGCTGCTCGAACTGCTCGACAGCACGGGCAAGCTCAAGGAGCAGGAGAGCGCGATAACCGCCGAGCGCGACAGCGCGGAGGCGCAGGCGAAGACCATAAACGAGTCTCTCTCCGCCGCAAAAATCGAGCAGAGCACGGCGCGCTCCTCCGCGCAGGAGATAGCCGCGCGCCTCGGCACAGTTGACGAAGTCATCGCTTCGCGCGGAGGACTGCTTGACGCACTCCGTGAGCAGGCCGAAGTCAGCCGCAGGAATCTTGACGCGTGCCTTGAAAATATAGAATCACTTTCAAATTCAATAGACGGCTACTCTATGATAGTCCGTTCGCGCTCCGAAAAGGCGGAGAAGATGCGCCGCGAGCTCGACGCCGCAACGCTCGACATCCACCAGAAGCAGGCGCGCATCAGAATGCTTGAGGATCTCGAGAAGAACATGGAGGGCTATTCCGGCTCCGTTAAAGCGGTCATGCGCGAAGCAAAGCGCGGAACGCTGCGCGGAATCCACGGCCCCGTGTCCCAGCTGATAACCGTTGATGCGAAGTACGCCGCGGCGGTCGAGACGGCTCTCGGCGCCGCCGTGCAGAATATAGTAACCGACGACGAGTCGGCGGCAAAGCGCGCCATAGCCTATCTTAAAGAGAGCCGCGCAGGACGCGCGACTTTCCTGCCGATGACGGCGATAAAGCCGCGCCCGTTCAGGGAGGACGGACTCGACTCCTGCGCCGGATTCATCGACATGGCGGACAGGCTTCTTCGATGCGACGACGAGTATCTGCCGATAATCAGGAATCTGCTCAGCCACACCGCCGTTGCGGATAATATCGACAGCGCGATAGCCATCTCCAAGCGCTTCGGCCACAGATTCAAAGTCGTCACGCTCGACGGTCAGGTCATGAATGCGGGCGGCTCAATGACGGGCGGTTCGCGCGGGCAGAACGCGGGAATACTCAGCCGCGGCAATGATATAGAACAGCTCAAAAAGACCGTCGCAAAGCTTGAAAAAGACCTTGCCGAGCGGCAGGAGAGATACAAAGAGCTCGCGGGCGAAGTCTCGGCGGCGCAGGCGGAATACGACGGCGTGACGGCGGAGCTCCAGAAAGCGCAGGAAGAAAAAATCCGCCGCGAGGGCGAACTGCGCATGATAGACGACAAAATTGAGACTGCCGAGTCGGCGCTCAATGACCTCGAAGCGGAGAAGCGCAGCTCCGCAGAGCGCACCGCAAAGCTCGAAGAAATTCAGACTCAGGCGCAGAAGAAGATAGATGAATTTACCTCTCAGCTCGACTCTGTTAATGAAAAGATAACCGAAATCGAATCGCGCCGCGATGAACTGCTCAGCACCCGCGAACAGAACGCGGACAAAGAGAGCAGCATCAACCTCAGCATCCTTGCGTTCAAAAAGGATATTCAGGCGCGAGAGGAAGTTATCGAAACGCTCAAACGCCGCAGAAGCTCCCATGAGGGTCATGCTGATGAGCTTAAATCGGAGGTCGACTCCATAACCGAGCAGATGACCGCAACGAACGAGCTTATAGAACAGCTCAAAGGCGAGGCGGCATCGCTTCGCGCCGAGGCTCAGCAGAAGAAAGACGAGATATCCTCGCTCGCTCAGAAGCGAAGCGGAGTCGAGGGCGAGAGCACCAAACTTCGCGCCCAGGAGCGCTCGGTCAGCGACAGGCGCGAGAGGCTGTCCGGCGAGCGGGCAAGGCTCGAAGAGCGCCGCGACTCGATGCAGCGTGAGCTTGAAAATGCACAGAACAAGCTCTATGACGAATATCAGCTCACTCGCCGCGAGGCGGAGGAACTCGGAATAATTATCGAAGATCCGCAGAAAGCGCAGCGCGATCTCAATGATATAAAGAACAAGATAAGAGCCCTCGGCAACGTCAATGTCGGCGCTATCGAGGAATACAAAGAGGTCTCCGAGCGCTACGAGTTCATGAAAACTCAGATAGACGATGTCGAAAGCTCCCGCGCGGAGCTGCTCACGCTCATAGGCGACCTGACCGGCAAGATGTCGGAGCGGTTCAGAGAGCAGTTCGACCGCATAAACACTATCTTCGGTCAGACGTTCTCGGAGCTGTTCGGCGGCGGCAAGGCGGAACTTATTCTTGAGAATCCGCTCGATGTGCTCGAATGTGCCATTGAGATAAAGGTTCAGCCCCCGGGCAAGAATGTTCAGAATATCGACCTGCTCTCGGGCGGCGAAAAGGGACTTGCGGCAATTGCGCTGCTGTTCTCCATCCTCAAGGTCACTCCCGCGCCGTTCTGCTTCTTCGACGAGGTCGAGGCGGCGCTTGATGATGTCAACGTCACGCGCTACGCACAGTATGCCCGCCGCATGACGAAGAACACGCAGTTCATACTCATCACGCACAGACGCGGCACGATGGAAGAAGCCGATATCCTCTACGGAGTCACGATGCAGGAGGACGGAGTCTCCAAACTGCTCGAACTCAAGACCGCCGAAATGGCAAAGAAGCTCGGATTGACACAGTGATACATATAATAAGCCCCGGAGTTTTCCGGGGCTGTTTTTATAATTTGCGATAAGTTGGGGGTTGTCAGGTCATGCAAATCATTCCTTCCTCTTCCCTCCAACCGCTTTGCCGAGTTCGGAAAACGCTATCGGTGCGAGGGCGAGGGCGGCGACGGTCAGCCACTCATAGATATTGAGCACGGACACATCGAACAGCACCCGCAGCGGCGGGACGGTCATAACAATGAGCTGGAGCGCGGCGCAGAGGGCGGCGCAAATAGTGAGCTTTCTGTTTGAAAAAATACCGATGCTGAAAACCGAGCGGCGCGAGCGCATATTGAACGAATGAGCTATCTCGCAGAGGCTCTGCGTCGCAAACGCCATGGTGCGTCCAAGCTCGACGCAGGAATTTTTAAAGAGCGAGTTGCCCGCGACGAACGCAAACAGACTCAGCGCGCCTATCAACATTCCCTCGAGGGCTATGTCGAGCCCCGTGCGGTCGGCGAAAAAGCTCTTTGAGCTGTCGCGCGGGGGACGCTGCATGATGCGGCTGTCGAGCCTCTCCGCACCGAGCGCGAGCGCGGGCAGGGAGTCTGTGACGAGATTTATCCACAAAAGCTGTATCGGCAGGAGCGGCGCGGGCATGCCGAAGAGAGTGGCGGCAAAGACGCAGAGTATCTCGCCGATGTTGCAGCCGAGCAGATAGTGTATGGCGCGGCGGATGTTGTCATATATTCCGCGCCCCTGGGCGACGGCTTTGACTATTGTCGCGAAATTGTCGTCGGTCAGAATCATGTCGGCGGCGTTCTGCGCCACCTGCGTGCCGCCCTTGCCCATGGCGCAGCCGATATCGGCGGCCTTTAATGCGGGCGCGTCGTTGACCCCGTCGCCCGTCATCGCAACAACCTCGCCGTGGGCGCGCAGAGCTTTGACTATCCGGACTTTGTGTTCGGGCGTCACACGCGCATATACGCGGCAGGAACGCACGGCGCGCGCGAATTCGTTCTCGCCCATTTTGTCTATCTGCGCGCCCGTCAGACATTCGCCGGAGCGCGAGAGTATGCCGAGTTTTTTCGCCGTGGCGCAGGCGGTGCCCGCATGGTCGCCGGTTATCATAACAGGCGTTATTCCCGCGCGGCGGCAGGTTTTGACCGCCTCATATGCCTCTTCGCGCGGCGGATCCTCCATGCCGATAAGCCCGCAGAATGTCAGCCCCGTCTCGCTTATTTTTCCCCCGTTTGTCTCGCCCGTGGCGACGGCGATGACTCTTAATGCCCGCTCAGCGAGAGAAGCGTTGAGACTCAGTATTTTTTCACGCCGAGCCGAAGTCAGCGGGCTTTTCGTTCCGTTTAATATTATATCGGAACACTTTTTTATCAGCACATCGGGCGCACCCTTTGCGACCGTTATTATTTTGTCCCCGTCTCTTATCGCGACGGACATCATCTTCCGCTCGGACGAGAACGGTATTTCATCGGTTCTGGGCTTTTGGCGGTTGAGCTTCGCCGTATCGGTGCCGGATCGCTCCGCCGCCGCGACTATCGCAGCTTCGGTCGGCTCGCCGGACACCTTGCCCTTGCCCTCGTATTTTGCATCGCAGCAGAGAACGGCGAGTGAAAAAAGCTTTTTTGCCTCTTCTCCGGTCAGCTGAATTTCGCCAGACGGCGAGCAGGCGGCAGTGACGGTCATTTTGTTCTGAGTCAGCGTGCCCGTCTTGTCTGAGCAGATATATGTCGCCGCGCCGAGCGTCTCGACTGCGGGCAGGCGGCGTATGACCGCGTTGCTCTTCGCCATCTTCTGCACTCCGAGCGAGAGCACAACGGTGACAACTGCGGGCAGTCCCTCGGGGATAGCCGCAACGGCGAGACTGACGGACAGCATGAACGCGCTGAGCACACCCATGCCGCGCAGGATGCTGAGCACGAATATCAGCGCGCATATCGCCAGCGCGCCGATGCCGAGGACCTTGCCTATCTTCGCGAGCTTTATTTGCAGCGGCGTTGTCGGTTCGTCTTCTGTGTTCAGAAGATGTGCTATCTTCCCGACCGCCGTGTCCATGCCCGTCTGAGTCACGACCGCTCTGGCGTGGCCCGCGGTTATGACTGAGGACGAAAATATCATATTTTTGAGCTCCGCCTGCGGACTGCCGTCGGGAATACGGCAGAGAGCGTCCTTTTCGCACGGCATGGATTCGCCGGTCAGTGCACTCTCCTGTGCCGACAGCGAATGTGAAGATATCAGCCGCGCATCTGCGGGGACAAGGTCGCCCGCACGGACTTCTATAATATCCCCGCGAACAACTTCCGACGCAGGGATTTTTGTCTCTTTTCCGTCTCTTATGACTGCCGCCGTCGGCGCGGACATATTTTTAAGCGCCTCGAGCGAATGCTCCGCGCGCCGCTGCTGAATGACCCCGACTGCGGCGTTGAGTATAACTATTATCAATATCATTATCGGGTCGGCGAAGTCGCCGTGTTCCTCTAAAAACGAGGTCGCAAATGACACTCCGCTCGCTATGAGCAGGACTATCACGGTGAAATCTTTGAACTGCTCGAAAAATTCCGCGATGATACTTTTTTTCTTTTTGCCGCGCAGTATGTTTTCGCCGTCCTGCCCGAGCCGCTTCTCCGCTTCGCGCGAGCTCAAGCCCCTGTCAACGCTGCTGCTGAGTTTGCCGACCGCGTCTGCGGCGCTCATCGAATACCAGTCCATATTTTCTCCCCTTTTTTATTGAGTCCGTGCAATATATATTCAATTTATTGCCGAAAGTTTACCAAAGTTATTGAACCGTTCACATTTCAATGATAAAATAAATTGTAATTATGTCTTTTTTTTCGACAGACGGAGGTATCGCGCTTCGTGACAAAGATAGTTAAATTTCTAAAACCGTATATGGGAGCTACCGTGGCGGCGCTGTTTTTCTCGTTGTTCAACAATCTTATGCAGCTGATCCTGCCCGCGATGATGGCTCTGATGATAAACACCGGCATCGGCGACGGGCGCATGGGCGCTGTTCAGCTCATCGGCGGCGTTATGGCGGTGCTCTCCGCTATCGCGATAGGCGCGGCAATCGCGGGCAGCTACTATTCTTCAAAGGTCTCCGCCTGCTTCGGTCTGTCGCTTCGCCGCGCGCTGTTCGTCAAGGTCGAGTCGCTGAGCCAGTGCGATATAGATAAGATAGGCACGCCCTCGCTGATAACGAGAACGACAAACGACATCCGCCAGATTCAAGACATGATCCTGATGATGATCCGCATTATTATCAGCGCGCCGATAGTCATGGTCGGCGGCGCGTTCATGGCGTTCACGCTGAATAAGAGGCTCTCGACCGTCATGTTCATCGCTATTCCGATAATTTTGGTTATCGCCCTCGTCGTCGCAAAGCAGGTTCTGCCGATGTTCGACAAGGCGCAGAAAAAGACCGACAGACTCAATCTCATCCTGCGCGAGAAGCTCAGCGGAATCAGAGTTATCCGCGCGTTCAACCGCTCGGAATATGAGGACGAAAAGTTCAGAAAGGCAAACTACGACCTGACCGGACTCATGCTCAAGATAAACCGAATTTTCGCGTTCCTTATTCCGCTCGCAACGCTTCTTTGCTATGTCATAGTCGCCATTCTCCTAAAGATGGCGGCGGATCAGATAGACGCGCTCGACGCCGTCGCGGACAGCGTGCAGATAGCGAACACCGTCGGCGATCTGCAGGCGTTCATGGTCTATATGATAATGATAATCTACGCAGTCTCCATGGCGGCGTCGCTGTTCGTGATGCTTCCGAAAGCGGAGATATCCGCGAAGAGAATCAACGAGGTACTCGACCTCGTCCCGATGATAAAAGAGACCGAGCATCCGATAACCCCCGACGCAGACCGCCGCAGCGAGCTTGAGTTCGACTGCGTGAGCTTTAGCTATCCGGGCGCCGATTCGCCGATACTTTCGCGCATATCTTTCAAGACCATGCCCGGCGAGACCACCGCCGTTATCGGCTCGACAGGCTCGGGCAAATCGACTCTCGTCAATCTTATCCCCCGATTTTACGATGTCTCGGGCGGCAGGATTCTCATTGACGGCGTGGATATAAAAAATATGTCTATGCGTACCCTCCACGAGAAGATAGGCTTCATCCCGCAGAGCGCATTCCTGTTCAGCGGCACCGTCGCCGACAACCTGCGTATGGGCAAACCCGACGCTACAGAAGAGGAGATGTGGGAGGCGCTCGAAACCGCGCAGGCGGCAGATTTTGTCAGAGCCATGCCCGACGGACTCGACAGCGAGCTCTCGCAAAACGGCAAGAATCTTTCCGGCGGTCAGCGCCAGCGCCTCGCGATAGCGCGCGTGCTGATAAGAAAGGCTGAGATATATGTTTTTGACGACAGCTTCTCGGCACTCGACTTCTCAACCGATGCAAAGCTCCGCAAGGCTCTGCGCGAGAGGATGCCGGATATAACAAAAATAATCGTCGCCCAGCGCGTCGGAACGATAATCGACGCGAGCCGTATAATCGTGCTCGACGAGGGCAAGGTGGCGGGCATCGGTACTCACCGCGAGCTGCTTGAAAATTGTACGGTCTATCGCGAAATTGCCCAATCCCAGCTTTCAAAGGAGGAACTCGCATGAGCAGAAGATCACCTCTGAAGAGAAAGCGCACCTCGCAATCGAGAAAGAAATACAGCGGATATTCCGGCGGCAACCGCCGCCCCGGCGAAAAGCCGAAGAATTTCAAAGAGACCGTCTCGCGCTTCGTGCCGCTCTTAAAGCCGTTTATCCCCGGCATGGTCGTCGTGCTCATAGCGGGCGTTATCGGCACGGTGCTGACCGTCACGGGACCGATGTTCCTCGGCGACATAGTCGACGCGATAAAAGAGCAGGCGGATATAAAGCTCTCCGGCGGCGAGATAAACTTTTCAAAGATACAGAAAATCCTGCTGACCATTCTCGGCATCTACGGTCTGAGCGCGGTGCTCAGCTATGTTCAGCACTATATCATGGCGGGCGTCACGCAGTCCGTCGTGCGCGATCTGCGCGACAAGGTAAACGACAAGCTGACCCACCTGCCGCTGAGCTATATTGACTCGCACTCGAAGGGCGATATCCTCAGCAAGATGATGAACGATATCGACAATATCAGCAACACCCTGCAGAACAATCTCATTCAGATAATCACCTCTGCAGTGAGCTTCATCGGTATGCTCGCGCTGATGTTCTATGTCAGCTGGCAGTTAACTCTTATCACGCTCTCCGTGCTCCCGCCGAGCCTTCTCGTGATATCGATCATCTCTAAGCGCTCCAAGCGTTATTTCCGCCGCCAGTGGGACGAGACGGGCAACATAAACGGACACATCGAAGAGATGTACACCGGCCACACGCTCATCAAAGTCTTTGACCACGAGGAGCAGGCGATAGACGAGTTCGACGATATAAATGTCAGTCTCGCAAAAGCCGGATACAAGGCGCAGTTCATCTCCGGCATAATCGGTCCGATATTAAATTTCGTCAGCAACATAGCCTATGTGCTCATCTGCGTCATAGGCGGCGTGTATGTCATAAAGGGCACGTTCTCTCTCGGCGACATAACAACTTTCTTCACTTATTCAAAGCTCTTCATGCAGCCGCTCGTCAGCATCGGCAACATTGCGAACAACCTTCAGTCCTCGCTCGCGAGTGCGGAGCGCGTGTTCAACCTGCTCGATGAGCCCGACGAGTGCGCGGACTGCTACGACACCAGGATCGAAGAGCCCAAGGGCGAGGTCGAATTCAAAGATGTCAGCTTCAGCTACACCCCCGAAGTGCCGCTTATCGAAAACATGAATCTGAAAGTCGAGCCGGGTCAGCTCGTCGCGATAGTCGGACCGACGGGGGCGGGCAAGACGACATTCGTTAACCTGCTCATGCGCTTCTATGATGTCAATAAAGGCGAGATTCTTCTCGACGGTCACGACATACGCTCAATGCCGCGCGAAAATCTGCGCAGCGTATTCGGCATGGTGCTCCAGGACACATGGCTGTTCGAGGGCACGATAATGGAGAACATAGCCTACGGCCGTAAAGGCTGCTCGCGCGAAGAGGTCATTGACGCGGCAAAGGCGGCAAGGGTCCACCACTTCATCAGCACACTGCCCGACGGCTACGAGACGATGCTCGAAGAGAACGGCGAGAACATCTCTCAGGGTCAGCGCCAGCTTCTGACGATAGCCCGCGCCATCCTCGCGAACCCGTCGGTGCTTATCCTCGACGAGGCGACAAGCTCCGTTGACACGCGCACAGAAGTGCATATCCAAAAGGCGATGAACGCGCTGATGAACGGCAGAACGAGCTTCGTTATTGCACACAGGCTCTCGACCATCCGCGACGCCGATGTTATCTTGGTTATGAACAACGGCACGATAGTCGAGCAGGGCACGCACGAACAGCTGCTCGCACAGAACGGCTTCTACAGAGAGCTCTACGCCAGCCAGTTCGGAGTGTAAAATATAAAAAATTATCCGCTGTATCAAATAATTGATACAGCGGATTTTTTGATTAAGATGATAAAATCTTTTGACGGCGTGGAGCATAAAGAGCGAGCTTGGATTTTTAACAGAATCTATTTGGGCGCCCTGTTGCCGGCTTGGCACAACACAAAGCCTTGTTCTATCAAAAAAAGGGAGCCGGAAATCCGACTCCCTCGTTTTTTATTTTTTCTTCGCGTGCTTGGCTTTTTTCTTCGGCTGTTCCTCGCCGAGGTCGATTGCGATAAACGCGACGTTCCAGATGAGTATCGCCAAAAACAAAACCGTCATCACCGCAGGTGCCGTGCTCATCGTGACGAGCACTATCTTGCCGAAGAGATTCATGAACGACATGTCAGTCAGCGAACCGAGGGTCAGCGTACCCGCTTTGACCGCCGAAGAGACGGCGGAGAACGCTATCCTCATGCCTATAATGCTCAAAAGACCTGCCGCGCCGAGCGAAGCGGTCGCCTTGCGTGAGTTCGTCGCCGCGGCGACTATAACCGTCGCGAGCGCGACGAGCAGGGCGATGGCAAAGAATACAACAAAGGCGATAAAATTGCCCTTGAATTTCAAAAGTCCGTCCGGGAGCTCGGATGCGCCGCCTTTGACGAGGTCAGCGAAAAGACCGTCTCCCGTGAAAAGCTCGATGATGCGTTTGACGCTCAGATTCTCTACAATATTTGAATCATAGATAGTCGCGTGCATATAGACGGTTATGAGATCCGTGAAATATGCGACGGGGAACACTGCAATTGCCAGCAGAGCCGTCACAATTCTGTTGAGAGCTTTCATCCTGACCGACCTTTCTTACTTGATTATTTCTTCTTTTTGTCCCACGAGGAGTTGAGCGCAACGGTGCGGTTTATGATAAGATTGCCCGGAGTGCTGTCCTTGTCGACGCAGAAGTAGCCCTGGCGCATGAACTGGAATGTGTCGCCCGGCTTTGCATCGCGGAGTCCGCCCTCGAGCAGGCATCCGTCGATAATTTTGAGAGAATCGGGGTTGATGTTCTGAAGATAGTCGCCGTTTCCGTCCTCGCCTGCGGGGTTCTCGGTGTTGAACAGGCGGTCATAGAGGCGCACCTGAGCCTTCACGTTGTCCGCCGCGCTGACCCAGTGCAGGGTGCCGCGAACCTTTCTGCCGTCGGGCGTCTCGCCGCCGCGGCTCTCGGGGTCGTAGGTGCAGTGCAGGCAGGTGACTTCGCCGTTTTCATCGGTATCATATGAGTTGCAGGTCACATAATATGCGCTCTTGAGGCGCACTTCGTTGCCGGGGAAGAGCCTGAAATATTTCTTCACGGGCTCAGCCATGAAGTCCTCGCGCTCAACATAGAGCTCGCGGGAGAATGTGACCTTGCGGCGGCCGAGCTCGGGCTTGTCGGGATTTATCTCGACCTCTATCTCCTCGGTCTTGCCCTCGGGGTAGTTGTCGATAACGAGCTTGAGGGGATTGAGAACCGCCATGGCGCGCGGGGCGTTCTGATTGAGATTGTCTCTGACGCACGCTTCGAGCAGACCGTAGTCAACCACGCTGTACGCCTTTGCAACGCCGACGCGGCTTATGAAATCGCGTATTGCGGCGGCGGGATAGCCCCTGCGGCGCATACCGCAGAGAGTGACCATTCTCGGGTCGTCCCAGCCGTTGACAACGCCGGTCTGAACCATTTCGAGGCACTTTCTCTTGCTCGTCACGCAGTAGTTGAGATTAAGGCGCGCGAACTCGATCTGGCGCGGTGGCTCTTCAAAGCCGATAGCGTCGATGAACCAGTTGTAGAGCGGTCTGTGGTTCTCAAACTCGAGCGAGCACAGGGAATATGTGACCTTCTCCGCAGCGTCGGAGAGGGGATGGGCAAAGTCATACATCGGATAGACGCACCACTTGTCGCCCGTCTGATGGTGGGAGACGTGCGCGATTCTGTAGATGACCGGGTCGCGCATATTGATGTTCGGGCTCGCCATGTCTATCTTGGCGCGCAGAACTTTTTCGCCGTTTGCAAACTCGCCCTCGGTCATTCGGCGGAAGAGGTCGAGATTCTCTTCAACCGAGCGGTCGCGGTAGGGGCTGTTTTTGCCCGGCTCTGTAAGAGTGCCTCGGTATTCGCGTATTTCGTCGGGCGACAGGTCGCAGACATACGCCTTGCCCTCTTTGATGAGCTTTATCGCGCACTCATAGAGAAAATCGAAATAGCTCGATGCATAGTAGACCTCGTTCCATTTGTAGCCGAGCCACTCAATGTCCTCTTTTATCGCGTCGACATATTCGACATCCTCTTTCGAGGGATTCGTGTCGTCAAGACGGAGATTGCACACTCCGCCGTATTTTTCCGCGATGCTGAAGTCGATGCATATCGCCTTTGCGTGACCGATGTGCAGATAGCCGTTGGGCTCCGGAGGGAATCTCGTCTGCACGCGGGTGTTGACCCCGTTTGCAAGATCCTCGTCTATAAAATCAGTGATAAAATTTGAATTGAGATTGGTGCTGTCCGCCATTTAGTTCTCCTCCTTGTAGTGTGCGAGCGCCGCAGCGAGTCTCGCTCTGACTCTGTCCTCGCCGAGCAGCCTGATTATCGAATGAAGATCGGGCGTGTTGCGGCGCGAAGTCACCGCGATTCTGATAACGGTCGAAAGGTCGCCGACATGACCCTTGAACGCCGTGGGATCTTTCTTGTATTCCTTGACGTTGGGCGTGTAGCCGAGCGGCTCGCACATCGCCTTGATGCGCGCAAACCATGCGTCCTTGTCGTCGTTTATGTCAAACTCGCCGATGTATTTTTGAAGTATCGTCGCCGCATCGCCTGCGCTGATATTTTCGGGCAGGGTGTAGTCGGGGGTGTAGATTTCATCGTAGAAATACGAGACGAAGTCCTTGACCTGCTCCCAGTTTGCGATATCCTTTCGCGGCTTCGGGCAGTCGCGGTCTATCGAGAATATGCCGCGCGCAAAATCGCGGTTAGAGTCGAGAAGCTTGTAGAGCTCCTCATCATATTCTTTCGCCCAGTTCAGTATATTGCCGAGCACCTCGTCCGCCGTCATGTGCGAAATAATATTCTTGCTCACATCGTTGAGCTTCGCCATGTCAAACAGGCATCCGCTCACGCTCATCTTCTTGAGATTGAACGGGAACTTCCAGCAGTCCTCCGTGGGATTCGCTCTGCGCCAGTCTTCGAAGTTCGAGTTGAGCAGCGTCATGATATATTCGATAACGCTCTCCTTTGGATATCCCTGCTCAACGAAGTAGCTGACCGCCGCCTCGGGGTCTTTTCTCTTCGAGAGCTTGCGCTTGGCGCCCGTCTCCTCGTCTATCTTCATGACCTGCGGAGTGTGCGCGTATTTCGGCACTCTGTAGCCGCACGCCTTGAACAGCGCGATGTGCTTCGGGACGGAGGATATCCACTCCTCGCCGCGAATAACGTGCGTCGTGCGCATGAAGTGGTCGTCGCAGACATGTGCAAAGTGATAGGTCGGCACGCCGTCGCTCTTCAAAAGCACCTCATCGATTATATTCTCCGGCATTTCAATTTTGCCTCGGATCATGTCGTCAAAGACAATTCTCTTGTTCTCGTCGCCCTCGGAGCGGAAGCGGAGCACATAGGGCTCGCCAGCCTCGATGCGTCTCTTCTGCTCGTCAAAGCTCAGGTCGCGGCACTTTGCCCATTTGCCGAAATATCCTGTTATCGCCGCGCCGCCGTTTTCCTGCTCTTCGCGGATAGCGGCGAGCTCGTCCGCCGTGCAGAAGCAGGGGTATGCCTTGCCCTCCTGCACGAGACGCTTGGCGACAGCGTGATAAATTTCAACGCGCTTGCTCTGGGTATAAGGACCGTAGGCGCCCTTCTCCGTGTCGAATCCGGTCACGCCCTCATCAAATTCGAGACCGAAATTTTTGAATCCGTTGATTATTGCGGACACGCCGTCGGCGACCTCACGCTTCTTGTCCGTGTCCTCGATTCTCAGATAAGTAAGTCCGCCGCTGACTCTCGCCGTAAGAAAATCGACGAGCGCGCCGAACAGTCCGCCTATATGGAGATACCCCGTCGGACTCGGTGAGAATCGGGTCACGCGCGCGCCCTCGGGCAGCTCGCGCGGGGGAAATCTCAGCTCGCAGTCCTCCGGCGTCAGCCCGTTTGAGCCGAACAGGAGATCGGCGAGTCTTTCGTTATCAGTCATTAAACCGCACTCCGTTTCTGTAGGTAAATATATACACTATATTATTGCAGAAAAACGCCCGTCAATCAAGAGCCAAAGAACAATTTCTCAAATCAAAAGAGGTTAATCGATAAAAATTTCATAAATCTTTAATTTTCCATTGATTTTTGCACTCTTTTATTTTATAATGAATACGACCGCGCAAGCAGTGAATTGATTTTTCGTGCTCATTCGCTCGGGAGAGAAAACCGCAAAAAAAGCGCGACTGAATGAAGATTTCATATTCGGAGGTAACTGAAATGACAAAGAAGATCATAGCTCTTGTCCTTGCTCTCTGCTTCGTTTTTGCTTTTGCAGCCTGCAAGAATGATAAGGACAACAGCGACACAACCACAGGCGAGCCCAACACTTCCGCAAACGGCGAGACGATTGCAAACGACGAGTCCAGCGAAGCTGAGTCCGTCAGCGGCGACGAGTCCACCGAGGCTCAGACCGACGCTTCCGGCAACACCGTAGCTCCCGAGGAGACCAAGAAGGACAATCAGGGCGGCAGCCAGGGCGGCAATCAGGGCGGCAGCAGCACTGCTTCCAAGCCCGCGACAAAGGCTGAGATAGTTGCGTATTTCAACAAGGCCATTAACGGCGTTAAGCCCAGTGCGAAGAGCGTTACAAGAGTTTCTGAGACGAACTACAGAAGCGGCAAAATCACCGGAGTGCCCTCCATCGTCGATAAGCTTGTCGGCGGTATAGACAGCTTTGTTGACGGTCAGCTCAAGAAGAACAGCAAGGGCTCCGAAACATTCTCCAATTCTGCGGCTATAAAGGCTAACTTCCCTGTTGAGAACGAGTCCTGGTCGAGCAAGCTTACTGCGAATGATGTCGCAAGCGCAACTTGCACCGAGGCGGGCGGAGTTTACACCATTACTATAAAGACGGTTGCCGACAAGGCTTCCTCCAACGTTCATCACGGCTCGGGTCATGCCCCGAAGGTTTTCAGCGTGGTTCTCCCGTCTGTTATCAACGATCAGTTTAGCGGCGGCGTGCTTAAGTCTGTCGCTAAAGCCTTTAAAATCGGCACCGCTCAGATGGAGTATCCCTCCGGCACAGTTACCGTTAAGGTTGATGCTAAGACCAGCCGTGTTATCAATGCTACATATGATGCCAAATGGACAATTCACCTTCCTCTTGGTGACGGAATGGTAGTGCTTCCTTTCGGCACAAAGACCATTTACAACATCGCTTACTAATTAAACAAAATGACTGTTTTGAGGCAGGAGTTTCCTGCCTCAAAATGCATTTACAAACATATCAAGTGAAAAAGAAGGATATTTAAAATGGAAAAGAAAGTTCTTGTTGAAACTTCCGCGCGCCATGTACATGTCACCAGAGAAGCTCTTGATATCCTCTTCGGCGAGGGTTATGAGCTGACCGTCAAGAAGGAGCTCTCTCAGCCCGGCCAGTTTGCGAGCAACGAGCGCGTTGCCGTTATCGGACCGAAGGGCAGCTTCCCGGCAGTCTCTATTCTCGGCCCCGTGCGTCCCGAGAATCAGGTTGAGATTTCGCTCACCGACGCCCGTTCGATAGGCGTGACTGTTCCTGTCAGAGAGAGCGGCGACGTTGCGGGCAGCGGCGCCTGCAAGCTTGTCGGCCCCAAGGGTGAAATAGAGCTTGAGTGCGGCGTTATCGCAGCGCAGAGACACATCCATGCAACTCCCGAGGACGCCGAGAAGTTCGGTCTCAGTGACAAGCAGATTGTCAGCGTGAAGATCGATTCCGACGGCCGTTCGCTCGTTTTCGGCGATGTCGTCGTCAGAGTCAGCCCGAAGTATGCGCTGGCAATGCACATCGATACCGACGAGTCCAACGCCGCAGGCGCAACTCCCGGTCTCATGGGCGAGATACTTGCGTAACAAAAAACGAAATTCAGTCCTCTGCACTCTGAGTGCGGAGGGCTTTTCGCTTGCGGTCGGGGAGAATGAGCAGACGCACTTATGTGCCAATAGCGGCGGAGCTCTTCAGGCAATATAACGGCATTTTTATTCTCACATACAAAATTATTGTCGGCTCCCTTGCGTAAAGGGAGCTGGATCGGCGAAGCCGAGACTGAGGGATTGCGTCCGGATAAAAATTGTCGTGGTTGTCCTCGGTTTATCAACAGGCAAATTCTTATTTCCGGATACTTACGCGAAACCGCCGCCAAAATCAAAACACTTTTCCCCGATGTGTTTCACTAATGACGCATTTACACAATTTGTACTACCCCCGTTAAACGAAATTTTATCTTTTGTCTATTGAATGATTGGAACAACGATTATACAATTATATATAAATCAATAAGGAGTGAAATAAGATGAAAAAGATTCTGGCAATAATCCTTGCCGCTGTCCTCGTTCTCTCGTTCGCGGCGTGCAAGAAGAATGACACAAACAACGACACCACTGCCGGTGACGCGCAGACCTCCGGTCAGGCGGCGGATGTTTCCGCTTCCGATGATACCGCTTCTTCCGAAGAGGCTTCCTCCGAGGTCGAGACCGAGGTAGTCACCGATAAAGAGGGTCACACCGTTATCGAGACTAAGGCTTCTCAGTCCTCCGATACAAAGACCACGACCAAGGGCAGCACGACTCCCTCCAAGGGTCTCAACACCAACAACGCAGCAGCTTGCATCAAAGCTTATCAGGCGGCTATCGCCAAGACAAAGCAGTTCAAGAGCGGCAGACAGAACATGTCCCTCAAGGGCAGCATCACTGCTGACGGCAGCCTCGGCGCTCTGCTCAAGATAGCTCAGAAGCCCGTTGCAAACGCACTCAACAAGAACTCCAAGGATCGTACCGATATCCCCGGCAAGCCCTCGGGCATGCAGGCGAGCCACATGAAGAGCGCCAGCGCGGTGACCAGCGGCAACTACACCACAATCACCTTCAACGTCAAGGATCAGACTCAGGGCGCGAAGGCTGATAACCACAGCGGTTCCGTCGGCTGCGCAGTCGGTACTCTCGGCGATGTCGATAACGCTATCAGAGAGCTCGGACTCAGCGTCGACTACAAGGACGGCAAGATTGAGCTGACCTACACCAACTGCAAGGTCGTCGTCAAGATTGACAACACCACCGGCAAGATCGTCGAAGGCAGCTGGGCATATGATGTCAATGTCTATGCAAACGGCATCAAGGTCTCCATCGTCTCCGTCAATAACCTCAAGGGTATCGTCGCTTTCTCTTACACCGCTAAGGGCTGATATCTGAAAAAAATCGAAGCCGTCCGTCTTTTCCAGACGGGCGGTTTTTTGTCGGCTGTCGGGGATATGCGTCGGATAAACTGCGGCTTTATCAAAAATTAATTTTTTGCCATGTTTTTTTATAAGATTTTTCTTGACCTGTCTGCTTCAATATCTTAAAATATAAGCCTAATCAAGTGCAACACTCAGATAAAATCTGTCGGGAGGGAGAAGAATGAACAAAAAGCTTATGAGATTTGCCGCACTTTTGCTTGCGGCGGCTATGCTCTTTTCCTTTTCGGCGTGCAGAACGAACGATGACGGTTCGGAGTCTTCTACGGACGAACCCTCGGTCACTGATGCGGGGAATATTCATGAGGAGTCCACCGACTCTGCGGAGCTGACAACTGACGAGCCGACGACCGACTCAAGAACCGCGACGCGCTCCAATGTTTCCGGCGGAACAAAGACCGAGACTGTCAACGTCTACAAGGGGCTCAACTCCACGAACACTTCGCGGGTGCTCAAGTATTACAAAGCTGCGGCGGCGAACACCAAGAGCATCGACGCCACGCAGTATATGTCCATGAAGCGCGTTGATTACACTCCGCGCAACAGCTTCCAAAAGGGAATGCTTTCCCTGTTTACGGGCATAGCCTCTGCGGCGCTCGCGGCGAACAGCACGCCTGTGAACGAAGTGCCCGGAGTGCCCGATGAAATTAAGTCGAGCGACCTTATCTCCGCGAACGCCGTCGCTTACGGCAACTACACCATAGTGACGCTCAACGTTAGGATGCAGCAGGACGATCAGAATACTAAGGACGCGCATCAGGGTCCGGTCGGCAGGACTGTCGGAACGGTCGGGGACCTCGGCAGAGTTTTTGAAGCCATGCCGAGCGTCAAGGTGAACTGCTCAAAGGGCAGCATTACGCTCAAGTATGACGACTGCAAGGTCGTTGTCAAAATAGACAACGGCAGCGGAATGATAGTCAGCGGCACATGGAGCTATACTGTTGATATCGATGTCGACAATATATATGCGAGCATCGCGGGCAGCGACGAGCTGCTGATAACGAACACAGGCGGCGCGGTCGGATTTGTTATAAAGACGAATGACGGAATCTCGCTTCAAAGCCGCAATTCAAAATAAAACTGACCCGCACGGCGCGATGCCGGGCGGGTTTTGATATTAAATTAAAAAGAGAGCTGCCAAAAGACAGCTCTCTCTCTTTATGTTTTTATTTATCTGCTTCGGCGTCGTTTGCCTTTGCCTCTTCGATAACCTTCTGTGCAACGACGGGCGGCGCATCCTCATAGCGGGTGAACTCAAGGGTGAACCAGCCTCTGCCGGCGGTCACGGAGCGAAGGACGGTCGAGAAATCGCCCATCTCGCCCATGGGAACTTCCGCGATGAGTTCCTGAATCTTCGGCTCGTCGGACGGACCCATGCCGAGCACGCGGCCGCGGCGCTTTGTGACATCGCCCATGATGTCGCCGAGATTCTCGTCGGGCATATAAGCCTTCAGAGTGCCGATAGGCTCGAGGATAACGGGGTTAGCCTGCGGAATTCCGTTCTTGTATGCTATGTTCGCGGCGGTCTTGAACGCCATTTCGGACGAGTCGACCGGATGATAAGAGCCGTCATAGAGAGTAGCCTTTAAGCCGACCATCGGATAGCCTGCAAGCACGCCCTTCTTGACGCTGTCGCGCAGACCCTTTTCGACTGCGGGGAAGAAGTTCTTCGGCACGGAGCCGCCGACAACTTCCTCGGCGAAAACGAGATCGTCGCTCTCGCAGGGCTCGAAGCGGATAAAGACGTCGCCGAACTGACCGTGTCCGCCGGACTGCTTCTTGTGTCTGCCCTGAACCTCGACCTTCTTGCGGATGGACTCTCTGTATGCGACCTTCGGCACGCTGAGGTCGACCTCAACGCCGAACTTGTTCTTGAGCTTGGAAACGATAACGTCAAGGTGTTGCTCGCCGAGACCGGAGAGAATCTGCTCGCGGGTCTCTTTATTGATGACGAACGAAATTGTCGGATCCTCTTCGAGGAGCCTGAGCAAGCTCGCCGCGACCTTCTCTTCGTCGCCCTTTTTGCGGACTTTGACTGCCATTGAAAGGCAGGGGGTCGGGAACTTGATGCCCTCAAGGGTTATCGGGTTCTTTGCCGAGCAGACAGTGTCTCCGGTCTTGATGCCCGCAAGCTTTGTGACAACGCCGATGTCACCTGCGGGGATGCAGGATGCGTCCTCCTGCTTGCTGCCCTTGAGGGTGATTATCTTGCCCATTCTCTCGCTCTCTTCGGTGCGGGAGTTATAAGCGGGGGTGTCCGAAGTTATCTTGCCGGAAACGACCTTGAAGAAGGACATCTTGCCGACGAACGGGTCGGCGATAGTCTTGAAGCAGATAGCCGCAAGCGGGCCGTTTTCGTCGCAGGGAAGACCGTTCTCGCCTGCCTTGTCGGCTGCGGAGGGAGCGGAATAGACTATCTCGTCAAGGAGCATATCGATAGCTTCGCAGGTGTAGCCCGCGCAGGCGTATACGGGGATAACGGAGCCGTCGCTGACGCCGGAGTTGAGAGCCTTGATTATCTCTTCGCGGGTGAAAGTCTCGCCTGCAAAGAACTTCTCCATCAGCTCGTCGTCGCTCGAAGCGACTGCTTCTGTAAGTATATCGAGCATCTCGTCAAGCTGCGGGTCGGAGGGCATTGCGACCTCTTTCTTCTCGCCGCTGCTGTAGTCAAAAGCCTTGCGGGACGCGAGGTTGACATATGCCGCAACCTTGCCGCCGTCCATATAGGGGACGATAACGGGGCAGATAGCGCCGCCGACTGCGTCTTTTATAGCTGCAAATGTTTTATAGAAATCTGTATTGTCCGCGTCGCAGCGGGTGATGGCGAACATTCTCGAAATGCCTCTGGCGTTCGCCGCCTTGAGAGCTTTCTCTGCGCCGACGTCAAAGCCGGAGCCCGCCGCAGTGACGATGAGCACGCTGTCCGCCGCGCGGATGCCTTCGCTCATGCCGCCCGCAAAGTCAAAAAGACCGGGAGTGTCGATTATATTTATCTTCGCGCCGTTCCACTCGATAGCGGCAACAGCGGTTGAAACCGTGGCCTTTCTCTTCTTCTCCTCGGCGTCGAAGTCGAGCACGGTGGTGCCGTCGGCGACTCTGCCGAGTCTGTCGGTAGCCTTCGCGGTGTAGAGCATTGCTTCCGCAAGGGTTGTTTTTCCTCTGCCGCCATGACCTGCTATGGCGATATTTCTGATGTCTTTCGCGTTATAGGCTTTCAAAAAAAAGTCCTCCTTATCAAAGCGCCGCTGCGCGTTTAGATTTACTGCATAAAAATTAACCACAGTTTTGAAGAAATTATAGCATACATTACCATAGATTTCAACAAAAAAATAAAAATATATTCATTAACGTTATATAAACAAATTGAGCGCAGTTTGCACTTGTAAAAGGATATAAAAATAGTATGTTTTAGTCACATCGGGGCTGTTTATCTAAAAATAAAATAAGGACTGCGGCGGTTCGCAGTCCTGTTTATATTATTTTGACAGCCGCTGCTGATTTGAAAACTTCACAGCGTCTTTATACAGCTTGCTCTTGGTTTCAAGCAATCCGGAGTAGATTCGTCCGTTGCTGAACAGTATTATTACATCACGGCTTCTCGCTTTGCTCGTTATATGCCTCTCCGTCGTCCGGCTTTCCCAACCGATGACTTTCGGATAATATTCCGTTTCGTATACAGTCTCAGTGACATATTCCGGAGATTTGAACGAAACATATATCATTTTGACACAGTCGCAAGCCTTTTGAACATTGCGAAAAACTACTCCGGAAGATAAAAACTCCGTTAAGAAAATATCCCATATTTTGTCGGTAACGGGCGGACAGGATACAGTAGGAAACAGTGCGACCAATCCGTCGCTTGTGATACAAAATTTAATTCTGCACTTGCAGCGCGGCTTTTTGTGCCGGAGCTTTACTTTTATATAGCCGCGGTTTTCACGCACTCTTTTTATTTTAATGCAATCAATGCGCCGAAGAGCCGACAGTACATATTGAAAAGTTTCGTCGCTCGAAACATTGGATTTGAGAAAATAAACCTTTGTTGCCGTCTTGCATCCGTTCCGCCTGACCCATATGCTGAGAGGAACGGCAGTTATCAAAACATCTACTGCAATAATTATAGCGGCTAACAAAAGTATCCTAAGAATTGTCATGGTACGCCTCCCCGAGATACAGCTGTAACGCCTATCTCGAGTTCAGTATAGCACCTGTTTGAATGCGCACAATGATTTCTGGGAAATATACACTTTCCGCAAGAGCAGAGTCCAATAAAACGGTCACACGATGCAGCTGCGTTGAAAGTACAGACACCTCAGCGCTCCGATCTGCAGAAATCAACCGCAAAAAACATCCCCCGCACCTCTCAGTGCAGGGGATGCATTATATCAATTTTTACGCAGCTTTCTTTTCTGCGCTCTGCCGCGCGTCTGATAGCCTTGCCTATCTCGAACACCGGGATATTGGAGACCGAGAGACCTGCGGAAATGAGCAGCTCATTGAGCTGGAATGTGCCGGGCGCGATGTCAAATTATTATATTATCTGGAGACTTTTCTTTTCGCTGCGGCACGCTGAACGACCTTGATTATCTCGACTATCGGGATTATCGAAAACGCGAGGGCGAGCGATGTCGCATATTCGGCGAAGCCTATCGGAGTGAAGCCGAAGGCGTTTGCGAGGAACGGTATCTCAATAACCGCCGTAGTCAGCACGAGAGACGCTACCATCGCGCCGAACAGCGGCATGTTGTGACTGCCTCGAAGGCTCATTTTTATTACCGAGCCGCGCTGCGAGCGCATGTTGAACGAGTGGAATATCTCGCACATCGACATGGTGAGGAATGCCATCGTCATGCCCTGCTCGCACTCGGCGATGTTCATGAACGCCCAGTGACCGGTCTCGAAGCGTTCGCCTATGAAGAACGCCGCGAGGGTCAGTGCGGTGACCAGCACGCCCTGATAGAGCACATCAAAGCCGAGCCCGCCTGCAAATATTCCGTCCGACGGGTCGCGCGGGCGGCGGCGCATGATATCGCTCTCCGCCTTTTCGAGTCCGAGCGCGAGCGCCGGGAAGCAGTCGGTGACGAGGTTTATGAACAGCAGATGCGGCGCTTCGAGAATCGTGAAGCCGAGAAGCGTTGCGGTGAATATCGCGAGCACCTCAGCAAGGTTCGAGCCGAGCAGGAATTGAATAGCCTTTCGGATATTGTCATATATCCGGCGGCCCTCTTCAACGGCGTTGACAATGGTCGCGAAGTTGTCGTCCGTGAGCACCATGTCGGCGACGTTCTTCGTGACGTCCGTGCCGGTTATGCCCATGCCTATTCCGATATCCGCGCTCTTTATCGACGGCGCGTCGTTGACTCCGTCGCCCGTCATGGCGGTTATCTTGCCCTTTGAGCGCCAGGCGTTGACTATTCTCGTCTTATGCTCGGGCTGCACGCGCGCGTATACATATATATTCTCGACTCTGTCCGCGAACTCCTCGTCGCTCATCGCGGAGAGCTCCGCGCCGGTTATGGCCTGCGAGGGGTCGGTGAGTATGCCGAGCTCCGAGGCTATCGCAACGGCGGTGTCCTTATGGTCGCCGGTTATCATAACGGGGGTTATGCCCGCGCCGCGGCACTCCTCTATAGCCGCCTTGACCTCCGGGCGAACGGGGTCTATCATGCCGGTAAGGCCGATGAATATCAGGTCATGCTCGAGCGCCTCGGGCGAAAAATCGTCGGGCGCGGAGTCGTATTTTCTCATCGCCGCCGCGAGCACGCGCAGAGCCTTATCCGCCATCCTCTTGTTTTCCGAGGCTATTGTCGCCTTTATCTCGTCTGTCATCGGAACGATTTTTCCGTCAATAAAAGCGTGGGTGCAGAGATCGACGACAACATCGGGAGCACCCTTTGTGTATTGAATAATGCCGTCCGGTGTCTTGTGAACGGTGGACATCATTTTTCTGCCGGAGTCGAACGGAGCTTCGCCGATTCTCGGGCTGTCGCTTTTCAGCTCGCCCTTATGAAGTCCGAGGCTTATCGCGTAGCTGACGAGAGCCGCCTCCGTGGGCTCGCCGATCACGAGGCCGTCGGAATCCTCCTGCGCGTCGGAGCAGAGGGACATGGCTCTTGCGAGCAGCTTTTCGTCGCCGTGATGATCGACGACGGTCATCTTGTTCTGCGTGAGAGTGCCTGTCTTGTCAGAGCAGATTATCTGCGCGCAGCCGAGCGTCTCAACAGCGGTGAGCTTGCGGATAACCGCATTTTTCTTCGACATGTTCGTAACGCCTATCGACAGCACGATAGTGACCACCGCCGCAAGTCCCTCGGGAACGGCGGCAACGGCGAGGCTGACGGCTACCATAAACACGTCGATAACGCTCTTGAATATCAGCGCGGGATCGCCGCCCGCGAGGGTGGAGCGCTCCATGAACAGAGAGAACGCGAAGATGAAAACGCAGATTCCAAGCACGAGGAAGGTGAGAGTCTTAGAGAGTCCCGCAAGCTTTTTCTGGAGCGGGGTCTGTCCGTCCTCCGCCTTTGTTATGGCGTCGGCTATCTTGCCCATCTCGGTGTTCATGCCCGTGTCGGTGACAACGGCCTTGCCGCGTCCGTAGACAACGGCGCTGCCCATATACGCCATGTTCTTTCTGTCGCCCAGCGGAATATCGCCGCCGTCGCCCGCGCCGAGAACGGAGATAATTTTGCTCACGGGCACGCTCTCGCCCGTCAGCGCAGCCTCCTCTATTTTAAGGCTGGCGCTCTCGAATATGCGGCAGTCCGCGGGAACAGCGTCGCCTGCCTCGAGCACAACAACGTCGCCGACGGTCAGATCCTCGCTCTTGACGGTCATGATTTTGCCCTCGCGTATGACCTTGGAGGTCGCCGCGCTCATTTCCTGAAGCGCCTCGATAGCCTTTTCCGCCTTACTCTCCTGCAAAACGCCGAGCACGGCGTTTATGAGCACAACGGCGAGGATTATCACGGTGTCCGTAGGGAAGGACGGCGAGCCGGAGACCTTGCCCTCGTAGACTGTTGTCACGGCGGATATGACCGCGGCGACGATAAGGATGATTATCATCGGGTCGGCAAGCTGCTCAAAAAACCGCCTGACGAGCGATTTCTGCTTTGCCTGTGCCAATTTGTTTTTGCCGTATTTCTCAAGACGGCGTTCGGCCTCGGACTGCGAAAGTCCGTTTTCCGAGCTCTCCGTCCGCTTAAACACCTCGCGGACGTCTTCAAGATAGTACTTCAATTTTTATGCCTCCCTTTCGGTTAAACAAAAAAGACCTTCGACAGACCATGTCTGCCAAAGGTCTTGCCTCAAACGCATTCAACGCATATGTCTGCTGCCAGCCGGGCTCGGTCGGTTATCGCGACCTGCACGACGGTTGGTGACAGCGAGATGGGCTTTTGCCCATAGCTACTCCCCAATGGATATGCATTTATCATACTCCGCAAAAGAGAAAATGTCAATTAAAAATTTATAAATTTTTATCTATTATTCTTTTTATTCGACAAAATCGCTCTTGACAAAAGCGCAATGTGAATATATAATTAATGCGTATTCTGACAAATGTTTCTGTGGACTCGCATGTTTTTGTAAGCCATTGACCGTTTGATGGTTCACAAAAATGTGCGAGTCCATTGCACAACATATAATATAGAATGCAAATTTTTTCACGGAGGTACCACAATGAAGGGTACAGTCAAATGGTTCAACGCAGAAAAAGGTTTTGGCTTCATCGCTAACGATGAGGGCGGCGACGATGTTTTCGTACATTTCTCCGCTATCGTTGCAGACGGCTACAGAACTCTCACCGAGGGTCAGAAGGTCACCTTCGAGGTCGAGCCGGATCCCAAGGATTCCAGCAAGCTCAGAGCTGTCAACGTTGTCGGCGAATAATTTTCTCCAGAGTTGACGCGGGCGTCCGCTATGCGGACGCCCGTTTTTTTATATTTTTCTCTTCAATATATCCTCCGCAATGCTCTTCGCGAGCTCATCCATGTGCGAAAAGTCCATGGCGGATATATATATGCTCTCGAGGTCGTCGTGTATACTCTTTGCGCTCGCGAGGGAATTTACGGCCTCGCCGATAAACTCGCCGTAGGCTTTTTTGGTGAAGTTCAGCCGCGACATGCGCCGGCGCAGCGCGGCGCGATCGGTGAAGCGCGAGGAGTTTATCTTTATCGCGCCGTCAAACTCCGCGGGATGCAGCCTGTTTGAGGTCACGAAGCCGAGCGACAGGTCGGGGATGAGCAGATGTTCGGGCTCGCCGTCCGGTGAAAGGGGAGACGGGCTCGTGATTATGTCGTGCCCGCCGGAGAGAGCGTATCCGCGAAGCAGTGACAGCAGGGCTGCGGAGCTCGCGATGTTGTCGTCCTCGATGATATATATGCGCTCGCAGAGCTGTCTTACTGTATCAGCGAAGAATGTTATCCCGTCCGGAGTGACGGCGGATATCATCCGGTGACTCTCTTCGCCGATGCGCCCGGTCGGCCTGCCGAACTCGCGCGACGCAATGCGCGAAGCCGCGCGCTTGATTTTTGCCGTGTCCGTGCAGCCGAGCGTCAGGCGCAGTATATCCTCGCGCAGCAGGGCGCTCGCTTCGAGAAAACGCCTGCATCTGCGGTGGCACGCGGCGTTTTCGTCGGTCAGCGCGATGACCTCATCCGCGCGCGAACGCAGAATATCTTTATTCCAGAACCTGCCAAGGTCAACTGTCTCCTGCGCGGCGCCCGGATATTTCGGCTCGAGCGTGTGCGGAGAAGTGCCGTCCGCTATCCAGCAGTTGAGCGCGGGCGCGTATACGCCGTCGAGCGAAGCGGGGTCGGATGAGCAGTATATCAGCTCCGTCTCTATCCCCGCGTCTATCAGGGCGGAGTTTATCCGCTTCATCAGGCTCGATTTGCCCGTGCCCGGACCGCCCTTTATTATATATGTATACCCGCCCGAATGAGTCGGACAAAGCTCGCCGAAAAATGAGTGAAACCCCTCGGGCGAGCTGCACCCGAGAAAATAGCTGATGTTACCCATAATACGCCTCCCGAAAAGTCATATTACAGAGTATTCACCGCCCGCTTGTCAGGTTACGGAAAAATATTAACTGTAGTAGTATACTATTTCGGTTCCTTTATAGAGGGCATCTTTGCGGGTCTCATATGTGTTTTCGTCAACGCTTTCGACCGCGTCTCCGCTGCCTGATTTCCAGTCCTTAATGACATTGTTCAAATACAGGTCTGCGCCGCCGCTGACATAATATACGGCGGGATAACCCGATTCGAGGGAGCCGGTGGTGTTATAGGCGTGTACGCTGTCTATATGTATAAGCTTGCCATCACAGTAACGGTATTTTCCCGCCGCATCGTATATTCCGCCGTCGTTCGAGTCGATGATGAAATAGTAGTTTTTATCAGTGCCTTGAAGAAGAGTTATGTGATTGGAATATCTTACCGGGCAGGTGGATTGAAATTCATATGCGCAAAAGACCGTAGTTCCCTTTATGTCGAGAATGTACGGAAAGCTGTACTGAAGCTCGCCCCGTTGATAGCTCAGGCAAATGAACAGCTCAAGCCTGCCGTCGCCGTCGAGGTCATAGTAATATTTTCCGCACTTGAAGTTGTTGTAGTCATACTCATATTCGCTCGCGGTTTCGACGCGGCGTGAAACGGAGGTCTGCCACGACTTGGTTTTAAGAAAGGCTTCGTACAGCGCGCGGTCGTCGACTGTGTTTTTGACGGTTGCCGCATTTGCCTTTTGCGTTGTATCGTTTACAGTAGTTTGTGCGTTGCTGACCGAATTGCTTTCGGAAATTTCGCCGACATATTCCGAACTTTGTGCGCTGTCAGGTTCGTCGGCGGGCAGATCGGAGCCGCCGGAGTTACAAGCTGCCATGGCAATCATCGCACACACGACGCACACCGCTGCAAATATTTTTGCGATTTTTTCGTTCATTGTCATTCTCCTTTCATATGAGCTAAATTATAGCACGCTTTTCTAAAAAATAAATAAGAGCGGTATGAAAGGCATATTTTATGGAACGAACGGCAACATTTGCCGAAAATGAACCCGACGGCAAGCGGTTATATTGACAAACGAAGCTAAAAAAGGTAAAATATCACGAGTGATTCAGACGCAGTTGGGTGAGGAGAAATGCCGCCGCCGGGGGCGGATAGAGGCATTGCTCCGAGGTGAAGAAACAAGGAGCGGAGCGAGCGCACCATCGTCCTCGGCAGCTCCATATCATTCGTTTCCGCCTTTGGCGAAAACTCATTCATTGCGCGCCTCGTCCTCTCCCCAAAAAGGCAAGCCTTTTTGGGACCCCTGTATTATGCGACTATGTTTCTGAGGGAAGCGCCGCGGACGGACAGCGGAAAGCTAATAAGCAGGAAGCAAACTAAAATATAAATATAACCGGGTGTGGCGCAGTTGGTAGCGCGGGTGGTTTGGGACCATCAGGCCGCAGGTTCGAACCCTGTCACTCGGACCAGTATGAGTGTTCATAACGGATTTATGTTATGGACACTCATTCTTTTATTCAATTTCATCCGGTTTGTATGTGGTGAGCAGGTTTTGTGCCTGCTCACCTTTTGTCTTATGCGGATTTCACTGTGGGAATATACTCCACATCTACGTCCTTCCGGGTGTTGGCTTTGTAGTTTTCGTCATCTGATGACGGTAGTTCTAAATAACCGACAAAACGATAATAGATGACGATACATTGAGTGTAGTTCTTTTTGCGACCTTCTTTTTCGTACACATCAATGTGGTCAATAAGTTCCCGGAGCATTGGTGCGGTTAAGGATTCCATCTCCATAAACTTTCTGACAGCTTTAAGAAAGTCATCTTTGTTTTGCTCCATTTCACTGATTTTGGCAAGGCGCTCCTTGTACTCAAAAATCTTTGTTTTCAGTTCAAGACGTTCAACCTCGTATTTATGGGATAGCTCCATATACATCTCATCACTCAACTTGCCCGATACATTGTCCTCATAGGTTTTGGCGAAAAGCGAAGTGAGCATTTCATTTCGGGCGGTTGCCCGATTTAGCTCTGTTTCCAAGGTTTTCTGCTCCGTCAACATATCGGCATTGGTTTTTTCGGCGAGGAGCTTTGCAAATTCTTCCTCGTGGGATTCCAAATACTTTGCTAATCTCTTTAATTCAAGCATAACGATCTGCTCGATAGCGTCGGCACGGATATAATGGCGGGTTTCGCAATTCCCACGGATATCCTTCTTATAGTTGGAACAGCTGAAATAATGGATTTCCTTGTTGGTAGTATTTACCGACATCGCTACTAATCACGGGTTTAGTAATGCGAGTACGGCTAAGAGAGTTTGTGAAAAGGCGATAGAAAAGATTGGTTTTAAACTGTTATACTTGTTGCGGGAACAAAAAGATAATGATATAATTTAATAAAACAAAACAAAACAGATTCAAACGAGGTGAAATATATGGCGATAATTAATACAATCAAACAGAAAATATTAGAATTGGATCAAGGGACTTTTCAAAACCTTTGTGATCAAATACTATATTCATTAGGATACTCTAATTTTGTTTCACTAGGCAGCCAATCGGGAACTCAAAAAACGACTCCAGGAACTCCTGACACGTATTGTATCAATGAGGATAACAAATATGTTTTTGTTGAATATACAACACAGCAAACAGGACTTCGTAAAAAGATTACTGATGATATTCAAAAATGCTTAAATTCAAGTGAAACCGGCATTGATAGTAAAGATATATCAGAAATCATATACTTTCATACATCCTCAAATTTAAAACCTGCGGTTCATAAAGAGTTTTGTGAAATGTGTGAAGAGAAGAGTATTGTGTTTAATATGTGGGGAATAGATAGAATCGCCAATCATCTTTTCTCCGAAAGAAGAGATTTAGCAAAAGATTATTTGCAAATATCTTATGATACAAACCAGATATTTAGCATAGAGGATTTTATTAAACAAAATGATTCATCAGCTTTTTCGGCACCATTAGATAACGAATTTCTGTATCGAGAAGATGAAATAAAAAAGCTTGATGAAGTATTAGAAGAATATGATGTCGCAGTAATATCAGGTACCGCAGGAACAGGAAAAACAAGATTAGCAGTTGAATTCGCTAAAAATCGCAGCTCCGAACAAGGAGAAACTCTGCTATGTATAAGGGACAATGCGCTTCCTATATATGAAGAACTTCAAATGCATCTAAATCATCCTGGCAAATATTTACTTTTTGTTGATGACGCAAACCAAATTGCTGGATTGTCACATATTTTGCAATACTTATTAAAAAAAGAAAATGGAATTATTGTTAAAATAATTATTACCGTAAGAGATTACGCACTCAATGAAGTCCATAAAAAAATAATGGAGTTTGCAAGGTATGGAATAATAAAAGTTAAGCCATTTGATAAAGAAAAGATTGAAGAGATTATCAAAGTTAACCTTGGTATTAAAAATCAGCATTATCTTAAAAGAATATCTGAAATATCAAACGGAAACGCCCGCATAGCTATGATTGCCGGAATAACAGCACGAAGAGAAAACGCTTTAGCTTCATTAGCAGATGTGTCCAAGTTATATGAAAATTATTATGGTCGGGTTATTGAAGAGTATAAATTGTGTGATGAAAAAGATTTAATTATTACTTTTGGAATAGTTGCTTTTGTTGACGCATTTCATATTGATAATCTGGATTTTATTGAACCATTACTGAACATTTCTCATATTAGTAAAGAAACTTTTATCGAGAGTGTATATAAACTTCATTCATTTGAACTAATTGATATATATGCAGAAAAAGCTGTTAAAATATCAGAGCAATGCTTGTCCAATTATATACTAAAATACACCTTTTTTGATAAAAAGTTACTTCTCCTTTCTGATGCCATCAGAGTTTATTTCCCTGTCAATCAGTCAAAAACAATAACGTCTGTAAATGTTTTAACTGTATCCTTCTACTCCGAAGAAATGATAGCTTATGTTAATCAAGAAATAAGTAAAGTATGGGATGAATTAGCTGAAAATAATCCATCTGTTTTCTTTGATTATGTTAAAGCTTTTTATCCTGTTAACGAGACTGCTACTCTTCTAATTCTCAAAGAAATAATTAATAAATCAGAAGTGAAGCCGTTTAACAAAAGAGCAATTAACGAGAAACATTCGGAATCTATAACTGATGATGTAATCGAAATATTAGGTGGTTTTTATCAATGTGACAATTATTCCGAAGCATTAGATTTGCTTCTGTTGTATTATAAGAAAAGACCGGATTTATACGAACAGTTTTTTGCAATAATAAAGCAGCGTTTAGTATTTAATAAGTATTCCGATAGTTTTCAGTATCGTGTTGAAATTCTTCTCCTCGAAAAACTGAAAGAACACTCTGAAGTATGGACAAACGAAGCAGTAACATATCTGTTTTTTGAAGTTGCTAAATACATTTTGAATTTCCAATTTGAATGGACGGAATCAAACGGAGAAAGAACATTTACAATTAATTATATTACTATACGTGAAGGTGAGCAGATTGTAAATCTAAGAAAAAAAGTATGGGCATTACTATATGAAATATGTCCAACTCAGGATTCAAAAATGTGTATTCGTGACATATTAAGAGTATACGGCGATGGAGCAGACAATAGCAATCAGATTATTGAAACGGATTGCCCATATATTTATAGATTAATTGACTCTTCATTTAATTCTGACAATCTTGAAGATTGTATTCTTGTTGATAAATATATAGCTTTTTTGAGGGAAAACGATTTAGAAAAGTGTATTGATCACTCGCTTGTTAAGGATTATTCATCTTCGGATATCCTTAAAATATATAAAACAATCAAAGGCGAGAATAAGCTAAAATATAAAGAGTTCCGGGATGAACTGATAGTCCGTAAGAGCAATATCAAAGAAATGATTAACAAAGCTGATTTTTCTGATATTTGTTCAATAATTGATGTTTGTAATGAATCTTGCATTGAAAATGAATATGAAATAACAAAAGGCTTAGGTCTATTGTTTGACATTTTGTATGAAGGCAATAATCATTTTGTTAAGGCAGTAGAATATTATTTGAGCGTTGATACTCCAACGAGATTATCTGCCTCTAGAATTGTTGAATACCTTTTTAATCTAATGGATCCTGAAAAAGTATTACAATTACTTCAAGCAAATGAATACACTCAAAAAAATGAATGGATTTATTATTACTTTTATCATTTCCCGAATGATAAGATACAGAAAAACACCGTTGAAGATTTTTATTCTTTCCTTCTCGATGATTCAGATAAAGCGATTATTAGGCCTGGTTTTAGAGAAATAACCTTTGTTAAAAAATTCAGTTATTTGGATCCGGATGTATTCATTAAAACATGTAAAATCATTCTTGAAAAAAAGCATGAGCTCCCGTTTATTGTTGATATATATTTTAGTTTTTTATTCCACGACGGAATCACACCTGTTGCTGAAGTCCTCGGATTATTTTCAACCGAAATGAATTTATTGGAGCAGATTTATCTATTTGAGTTGTCATATGAAAGGTATTTTGATTATCATGGACAATACTTTAAAATACTATTCTGTAATAATTGCGCATTTCTCGATGAGTATTTATTAACAATAATAAAACAACGACATCGTGATTTTATGGATCATTCAGATCATATTACTAAACTATTTGAAACAGAAGAGTTTTCCACTTCATTTGAGCATATTGCCGATGTCATTAAAGAAAAAGTAAATTATCCCCATTATGAATTAACAGATTTCTTTGATGTAATAAATGCTTATTCAGACAGAGAAAAGGTTAATACCTTTCTTTGCAGTTTTATAGAAAAGCATCATTCGGATAGCGTGTATATGAGGAGCCTTTTTGATTCCATAGCAAAAATGACAGATGAGCAAAGAATCGCTTACATCAAACTCTATCTGGAGTATGAAAAAAGCATAGAAAACTTTAAAGACCTTCCATTGTTTTCAAGCTTTTCTTCGTGGTCAGGTAGCGAGGTGCCATTGATTCATAATAAAATTGAATTCCTGAACAGATTATCCCAAGAAATACACGGCATAGATTACTTGGAGCATAAACAATATATCGGGAAAATGATAAACGATTTGAATTCATATGCTAAAGATGTAGAGATAAGAGAAATACTGAGAGGCTATTAAATAGCTGTTAATCGTGTTGTGCAACTTACTTTCAAGGCGCTGTATTTCTTGTAATATAGCTTTCCACGAATTAAAGTTATTGTTTGAGTAATAAACGTTTAAATTTAGTTTAGCACATTTAAAAAAGTATGGCAATGTTTTTATTATCTGTTGCAGTTTTTTCCGTCCTCGGTTATGATATTAGCGTAAAGGAGTGCTGTTATGTTTTCGGAAAAATTTATCTGTGCGGGCTATGATTATACAACTTATACATCCAATGTTCCCGCGCCTTATTTCAGGAAGACTTTTGAGATAGACGGCGAAGTCAAAAAGAGTGTTATTACGCTGACGGGACTCGGGTTTTATGAACTCTATGTCAACGGGCAGAGGCTGACTAAAGGCATTTTGGCCCCGTATATCTCGAACCCGACGATCTTGTCTATTACGATGAATATGATATAACCGAGTGCCTCGTGCCGGGCAAAAATGTTCTCGGCATAATGCTCGGCAACGGAATGCAGAACGCGCCGGGCGGTCAGATTTGGGACTTTGATATCGCCGCATTCAGGGGCGCGCCGCGCACGGCTTTCTGCGTCTCGACGGAATATATTGACGGTAAGATAAATACTTTCGAGGCTGACGGCTCGGTCAAAACCGCGCCCTCCCCGGTCATTTTCGACGACCTGCGCTGCGGCTGCTACTACGATGCGCGCCTTGAAATTCCCGGCTGGTTCGAGCCGGACTTTGACGACAGCGCGTGGAAAAACGCCCTGCCTGCGGAGACTCCGCGCGGCGAAAAGCGCCTGTGCGAGGCGGAGCCGATAGCGCCTGTGGGCGAGATAAAGCCGGTTTTGATAAGAAAATGCAGGCTCAAGGAATACATAACCCGCGGCGACGTTGTCAAAGAGGCGAAAAAAATCGCGAGCGACGAGCGCGACGGTTTTTTATACGACTTCGGCGTGAACTCGGCGGGCACGGTAAAGCTCAGGATAAGCGGCGAGCGCGGGCGGCAAATCGATTTGCAGTTCGGCGAATATTTTGCGCCCGACGGCGAGCCGGACACGAGCAACATCTGCTTCTATCCCGCCGGATATTCCCAGCGCGATGTGTACATACTTAAAGGCGAGGGCGAAGAGACTTTTGAGCCTGTGTTCACCTATCACGGCTTCAGATACTGCGTGGTGCTCGGTATAACCGAGCAGGAGGCGACCGACGATCTTCTGACATTTGTTGTGCAGAACTCGGCTCTGCGCGAGATCGGCTCATTCGGTTGCTCCGACGGGATGACGAACAAACTTCAGGCGATGACGAGAAACTCCGATCTTTCGAATTTCTATTATTTCCCGACCGACTGCCCGCACCGCGAGAAAAACGGCTGGACGGGCGACGCCGCTCTCTCCGCCGAGCACATATTGATGAATCTCGATGCAGTCAACAGCTACCGCGAGTGGCTTCGCAATATCCGCGCCGCTCAGCGTGCGGACGGTGCGCTGCCCGGCATTGTACCGACGGGCGGCTGGGGCTTCGAATGGGGCAACGGCCCCGCGTGGGACGCTGCGCTGACGTATATTCCGTATTTCTGCTACGTCCTGCGCGGCGACAGAAAGATAATCGAAGAGAACGCGACGGCGATATTCCGCTATTGCGAGTATATCTCGCGCCGCCGCGACGCGCGCGGGCTTGTAGCGATTGGGCTCGGAGACTGGTGCCCGGTGACAAGGGTCAAATCGCCGCTCGAATTTACGGACAGCGTGACATGCATGAGTATTCTCAAGAAAGCCGCCTATATTTTCTCGCAGCTCGGACTTTCGCTCGAACGCGAGTTCTGCGAAAAGCTATATAATGAGATAAGAGACGCGGTCAGACGGCATCTGATAGACTTCGGCACTATGACTGCGATAGGCTCCTGCCAGACCTCGCAGGCGATGGCGATATATTACGATGTGTTCAATCCCGGCGAAAATGCTCATGTACGGTAGAGAAGCACAAAGCAAAACAAGGATAGCCAGCCCTGCCACTATTCCGAAGTCAGGGGAACGCAATAGAAAAATTCATAGCTGTATGCTATACTTAATTAGCATTTGAACATATCAAGCTGACACAGCAATCTCTTTACTTGCCGTTAATGCGCGTCTACCAATAGTCCGCACAAAGCAAGAGTAGCGTAAAGGTATAAAAATTTCAAACTTCTTTGTAACGAAATTCCGATTTCTCCGTCTAACCTATGAAGCTGAAGGAGGTGATGACAAGTATGGACTATGAAAAGCTCTATAAAGCCTACTATTTACAGGTATACTCGTATACTATTTCTCTTGCCAAAAATCGTGAGATAGCAGAGGAAATCACGCAGAACACATTCTATAAGGCTGTTTCTACAACATCACAATTCAAAGGTAAGTCAGATGAATTGACATGGCTCTGCTCCATAGCAAAAAACCTTTACCATGATGAAATGCGAAGCCGTCAGCGAGTAGCTGATGTGAGTGAAATCAATGACTTGCCATCAAATGAAAATGTTGAGAACTCAGTTGCAGATTCTGACATGGCGTTCCGCATACACCTCGTTCTTCACCGTTTGGAAGAACCATACAAAGAAGTCTTTCAGCTTCGCGTATTCGGGGAACTATCTTTTTCACAAATCGCTGCAATTTTTGGAAAAACAGAATCATGGGCGAGAGTTACTTATCATCGTGCAAAGCTAAAAATTCAAGAAAGGATGGATGAAAAGCATGAGTAAACAATGCGATATTGTTCGAGATATTCTTCCGCTGTATGTTGACGGTGCTTGCAGCGAAGCAAGCGCAGAGATGGTAAAAGAGCATTTGAACGCCTGTGCTGACTGTAACGCAATTTATCAGAAATTGCTTTCTCACACGAGCGAAGATGTTCTTCACGAAGAAAGCGAAAGCGTTATTATGCGCCATGAGGCAAAAGAAAAGCAGAGAGGCAGAAAAAAGATAACGATTGCTGTTCTCGTTTCCATCGCTCTTTGTATCATTGCAATTTTTACAGCTCTCTTTCTGTTACCTATAAACATTGCTTATGAGCCTGTCAAAATCGACTTCCCATTTGAGGTTGAAGATGTCGAAAGCGTTGAAATGTACCACTATGACGGAGTGCCTGCATCAGCAGAAAAGAAAGTAGTTGTTGCTGAAAATGATATAAAGACCCTGTATGATAAGTTCAAGGGCTTATCCCTAAAAGACAAAACGACTGAGGAAACTGCCGGAGCAGATGTGACCAGCTTTAGATTTAACCTCTCAGATGGAACAAGCTACGATTTGATTTACGCCTGCTATGGGGTTAAAAACGGCGAATTGAAGTCAGCAGCAGGCGGTTTTAAGTATTTCACAAGTGCGGATATCGGCTCTTATTGGAACAATTTGAATACGGAACTTGAGGCAATTCCTATCAATGAGAGTGAATTGCCGTGAGCAGATAGCAAACCCAGCCGAGCCTGTCAACGGTCAAGATGAACGGCGCAAATGCGCCGCCGTTGACAGCCCCGCCCGTCTTTGCTGTTCGGTAATCAAGAGGGCGACAGCACAAGATGCTGCCGCCCTCTGCCATTATTCAGAAAGGGGGATTTTCCATGACCGAACACGAAAAGTATCAAGAACATATCCGGCAT
>OHJC01000222.1_pt1 | contig 37683 bp, 35 predicted proteins | sample 1568461 | NCBI WGS metagenome assembly OHJC01 (sample SAMEA3879535, study PRJEB24766) | human gut metagenome | biome: human-associated habitat; feature: feces | place: USA | collected 1985/1987 | reverse complement strand
CCCCGCTGTCGATTCCGAGCTTCGCGCGGATGATGAAAATGTCCCGAAAGCGTTCAGATTTAAGACCAAGCTGTCGCAGCATATCAGCTTTCTGCGCGATTTCTTCCGCATCTATAAGGATTTTTCCGACCGCGAGATAGACACGATAGAATTACTTCTCATAAAGTTATACGAGAAATTCGGAATATCAGACGACACGGATTGGAATAAAATGCAGCCCACAGATTATCCGATACTTTCGGATTTTTATGAGTTGGTGGAGGCTGAATATAAGGCTTTTAATCCGAAAGAAAAAAGCCTCTACACCGTCGAAAACTTGCAGAATATATGCCTCGGGCTGCACTCGATATGCAAGGGTGCGGAGAGCAAATTTTTCAATGGTTATACAAATATAACCGACAGCAGATTTATAACTTTCGGCGTAAAAGGACTGCTCCAGGCAAGCAAAAATATCCGCAACGCTCTGCTGTTCAACGTCCTCGCGTATATGTCCGAGCAGCTTCTGAGCCGCGGAAATACCGTCGCAAGCATAGATGAGTTTTATTTGTTTTTGACAAATCTCACGGCAGTCGAGTACATCAGAAATTTCATGAAACGCGTCCGAAAAAAAGAGTCCGCCGTTATTTTGGCGAGTCAGAATATCGAGGACTTCCTCGTGGAAAACGTTCGCGAGCTGACAAAGCCGCTGTTCTCGATACCGACGCATATCTTCCTGTTCTATCCCGGAACTATCGAAAAGAAAACCTATATGGATACGCTTCAGGTTGAGGATTCCGAGTACGGGCTTATACAGTTTTCACAGCGCGGGGTGTGTCTTTACAAGTGCGGCAACGAACGGTATTGCTTATGCGTGATCGCGCCCGATCATAAGGCGGAGAAGTTCGGGGCGGCGGGAGGTAGATGATATGGCGGTATCTCCGGTTGTAATAAAGGCGATCGTCACGGCGGCTACAGATAAGCGCACATGGAAGGTACTCGCTATACTGTTGGCGGCGATTTTTATGCCGTTGATCCTGCTTATTTTCATGATCGCCGCGATGTTTTCGGGAGTGGGAACGGCGAATAACGATCTGCTCGATTACAGTTTTGTTGGCACGTCTATGCCGAGCGAGTTCACCGATGAGCAACGCGGAGTGATCGAGGATATGCGGGAGTGGCTCGGCGAGCTGGACAAAATTATTTCTGAAAAAGAGAATAATGAGGACTGCAGCCTTGACAGGAACATGGTCAGGGCTGCGTTTTATTGTCTGAATTTCGGCGGGGAGCTTGCCGAAGAATTTGATTACGAAGCGTTCTGCGACTGCTTTGACGGGCTTTCTTTTGAACAGCTTAAAACGGCTCTTCAAAACGTTTCGGAGGAATTTCCACAATATATAATCACAGAAAATATTGAATATTCGATCCCCAAAGTTTACGAATATCTGAATGGGATGTAACATGACAGAGAAATTTAATTATGACAGCAGAACCTATATCGGCGCGACCGCGGAGGATTGCAAGGTGATACACCTTGCGCTCTCAGAGGGCAAAAAGCTGACGATAGACAGCAGCGGACGTGTTCGCGACGACACGGGACGGTGGATCGCGGACGGAAAGGAGCGTAACAATGCTTGAAATAACAATAGAAGAACTCGGAGCTAATGGCGGCAATGTCGCGTATGTGTTGCTTCCGGCAAATAGAAACGATGTTATTGATGCGCTGGACAGGGCGAAAATCTATGGGGAAACTTTTTTGAGGATCGAGGAATGCGACGAGGTTCCCGAGTTCGTGGGATACGAATTCTCGGAAGAACCGACGCTTGAAGAACTGAATTTCCTCGCAAAACGGCTTGATGATTTTTTCGCGGACAAAGAGGATTTTACATCAATCATCGCCTACCGCGCGCTCTTGAAAAGAGGGTTTGGCACAATAGGCGAAGCGATAAACAGCACATATAATCTCCAGACTATACCCGTTTATCCGTGCAAAAATGTATACGCATACGGCGAGATCGTTTTGGAGAATGAAATGCTCGAAGGTCTCGAGGACGTTCCCGATGAATTGTACGATCTGCTTGACCCCGATAAGGTCGGACGCGCAATGATGGAACGCGATGGCGGAGTTTTCATCGACGGTTATTACGCAATACCGGATTCCTACGAGCCTACCCTTGTATATGGTGAAGAACTTCCCGAGCGCATGGAGAACTGGATTTTCCGACTTGAAATTACGGGAAATCCCGCCGAGAATGAAGATGTTTCCGAAAAGGATTCTGAGGTTCTGACGCTCCCCGCCGATGAGGAATATATGCGGCAACTCGCGGAAAAGGTCGGTGAAAAACACATTGACGAATGCGTATATGTTGGCTTTGAATCGGCGATTCCGCAGATATCCGACGTCTGCTTTGAGAGCATGGAAAATATCTATGCGGTGAACGATATAGCGCGGAGATATTCCGAATTATCCCGCGAGGGCGCGTCAAAGTTCAAGGTGGTTCTCGAGCATGAGCTGTGGCGCGATTGGAATAAGATCAACGCCATACTTAACGATCTTGACTGCTATGAGTTTGACGGGACGGTCAATCACGTTTCCGAATTTGGCGAGAAATATCTTTCGGAAATGCTCCCGCCCGATTTTGACAGATCGCTTTTGAAAGGCGCTTGCACAGCCGAATTCGCAGAAAAAATAATTGCCGCGAACGAGTGCGCTTTTACCGAATACGGTGTTGTCTCCAAGCATGGCGGTCACTTGTTCTCGGTGGTGGTGGCTCCCGTGCAGGAGCAAACCTCGGATTTTGAGATGGGAGGAATTTCATGAAATATCAGATAAAATGTGCCGATCCGGAACAGCATTCCATGTTTTATTCGGACTGCGATCCTGCTCTGCGTAACGCCTGCGTAGGGCATTTGCGAATGGATTTCGGCAGCGATAATGAATTCTATTCGTCATGGTGGGAGAACCGCGATGACTTAAATGACAGCGCTTTCAAAGCAGAACTGAATGACGTTGTAAACGAGCTTCGCAAGGACGGCTTGCTGAAGAACAGAAGCTCCATGCAGCGTTACTGCGCCACACATCGGAACCTCAATCTAAACGAAAGCTACGGCTTTTCCGTGGAAACCGATGACCATCTTTTTCTCCTTCGATGTCGCCCCGAGCGCGGAAATTACGACTGCTATATGTACTGCTACGATAAGCGCGAGCTGCAGCTTGCACAGTCGCAGGAGCAGCTCGAATCACATTCACCGGAGATGTCATTATGAGCAGAAAAAATCATGAAACCGACTACGCCGCGGCACTTGAAAATGACTACGCTCGATGGTATGAACTGTTCACCAAAGGCGGCTTTGATCCGTCTTGGGCGGACGGTTCCAACTTGAACTTGGTGAGAAATCATATTCTTTATGACAAGGAGCAGCTCGCAAAACAGGAAAATTCGCTGTTAGGATTGCCCGAGGTTTATTACAGAGAAACGCCTCCGGAGGTCGATCCAGGCTACATGGCTCGTCCCAATGTGATTCGCGAAAACGCTCGTAAAGCGATGGAGATTATTGACGCGGACGAGAACTTGAAATTCGTTCGGGAGCAGTTCCCAAGCCTGTCCGAACAGCAAAGGAAGCGATGGTGCTTGTCTGCGATAATCAATTATGCGGAGAACTTGCGGCAAGCAATAGCGGCGGACGATTTCTTAACTATGCGGTTGTACGAACACCTTGACAGATACCTTGAGAGCTTCGAGAGCGCGGCGATCAAGATACGAAATCTGGAAAGTACACGGCGGATAAATGATAATCTGACCGTCTGCGATCCCGAAGATGACGAGGAAATCGGTGAGGGTTTCGATGATGAATGTTCCGAAACAGAACAGGTAGAGGCCGAGCCGGAGGAAGATTTTCAGCTCAGATTATTTTAATTCGAAAGGAAAAAATGTACATGAAAGTTGTTATGGTTGAGCCGAATAAGCCCGCATATATAACAGAAATCGGTGACGATTATAAGTCGATCCATGATGCGGTCGGCGGTCTGATAGAGCCGATATATTTCCTCCATGAGCGCGGCGTAGTGATGGTCGGAAACGAGGAAGCGAAACTCCTCGGCATGGAGGAAAACAGGCGGTTCAACGATGGAATCGTTGCCGGACCGTTTTTTATCTGCGGCGATAACGGCGAGGACTTCTGCTCTTTGACGGACGCGCAATGCGAGAAATATGTCCAGCAATTCGCCGAGCCGCACACGATAACTCAGCAGGAAGTTGAGGACGATATGAAGATCGAAATATCATTTTTTTAGGGGGTATGGCTATGAAAAACACGGTAACAATTACGCTTGACGATAAAAAGGTTCAGGCGCTGAAAATGTATCTGTCGGAGAAGAAAACCTCGCTTGACGAGCAGCTCTCGGCATACGCCGAGCAGCTTTACGGCAAGATCGTACCGCAGAACGTGCGCGATTTTATTGACATGACTGCAAGGGAGCAGAGCGCAATAAAACCCAAAACCACCCATGCCAAGCCAACCAATCAGCCGTGACCGATTTTGAGACGGCTGTGTCGCGCTGAGTGCGATTTTGGCACGGCGGTAGGGTACGTTTACCTCCGAGCTGTTCTCGAGCCGATTTGGGGTGGTTTTCGTGGAGTTTGCGAAACGTCTCTGCGAGCGGGGTGAGGGCGGTTCGGGGGTATGATTTTGATGCAGGAAAAAGGGCTTATGCCACCGCTGGCGGCATAAGCCCGTAAACACCGTCGGGCAAAGCCCCCCGGAGATTGAAAAAGTGATTAAAAAACGGGGATTGACTCGGATTTCTAATTAAGTCTTCGGCGGGAATGCGGCGGTTAAGCCAAATAAAGTGATACAAGGGAGCTTTGGTTGAAAAATCAAAGATTTTTCAGCCCCGTCGTTTTGTGCCTCAAACGATTATCTCGGCACAAAACTTCATCCATAGGAAAGGTTGATTGTAATTGAGCGAAAATTCAAACAAAATCCGCACAGGATTTTACCTTGAAAAGGAGCTTCTCGACGAGTGCGACTGCTTTCTGGAGCAGTCCAATTCCTGTTCGAGAAACGAGCTTGTCCGAAAAGCTATCGAGTTTTATCTTGGGCATCTGAAAGCGCAGGACAATGTGGAGTACCTTGCTCCCGCGATCAAAAAATTAGTGACGGCGGCGGTTGCGGCATCGGAAGAAAAAACATCGCGGCTGCTTTTTAAAATAGCGGTGGAGCTTGGGAAAATATCCAATATGCTGGCGGCGGCGAATGAAGTCGATGATGAAACGCTCAGTGAGCTGCACATCATGTGCATTGACGAGGTGCGGAAAATAAATGGCATCATTACCTATGACAGCGCCGCGAAATTTCAGAGGAACGACTGATCATGCCGAAAATAATTGTGGCAAGCAGATACCTCAAACCCACATCGAAAGGCACTCGCAGCAATCTCGTTAAATATATCGCAACACGAGAAACGGTTCAGAAATATTCTCCGAAACGGAAAGACACTTCTGTTACGGAAAATCAGAAACAACTGATAATGGAACTGATCCAAATAAATCCGGACGGAAAAAAACTGCCGGAATATTCGGACTATCTGAAAAATCCATCAAAGGAAAACGCTTCGGAACTGCTCTCCGAACTGCTCGAGCAGAGTGCGGATATGATCGCCGACAAAGAAATTCTGGTGAAATATGTTGCGGAACGCCCGGGCGTTGAAAAAATCGGAAAGCACGGATTGTTTTCCGACGGCGATGATGAAATAATTCTGTCGCAGGCGCAAAAAAATATTGCAGAGCATCAGGGGAATGTTTGGTCGCATGTTATATCCTTAACCCGCGAGGACGCGGAACGACTCGGGTATACCACTCCCGAGATATGGCGCAATCTGATCATGCGGCATACCGATGATATAGCCAAAGCACAGAATATCCGTTTGGAAAATTTGCGATGGTATGCGGCGTTTCATAATACAACTCATCATCCGCATATCCACTTGCTTGTGTACTCGACGGATATAAAAGAGGGATTTCTGACCGAGAACGGGATCGAGCAGATCAAGAGTGCGTTTGCAAACGATATATTTCACAACGAACTGTATCAGGTCTATGAAAAGCAGACCGCCGTGCGGGATCAGCTTCGATCAGAAGCGGAAAACGTGATGAAAAATTTGTTGTCGGAGCTGCAAAATAATAATCAATTTGATCCGCAGCTCGAACAGCTTATTTTGAAACTGCAATCGCAGTTCCGCAATTCTAAAGGCAAAAAGGTGTACGGCTACTTGCAGCCGAACGTCAAGAAAACCGTTGACCAAATTGTCGCGGAGCTTGCCAAGAATCCCGTGCTGAAAAAGATGTATGACGAGTGGTGCGCTTTGGAGCAGCAGAAATATGAAACCTACACAAGTGCCGTACAGAAATTTCCCCCATTGGAAGAAAATAAAGTTTTCAAGCCGATCAAAAATACTGTTATTCGTGCGGTGCTGGAAATAGATAATCCCGCACCGGAACTTGATTCGGAGATGTTCGCAGATAGCGATGAAAGCGACCTCGGTGAGGCTCAATCGTCAAGCGAATTTTATATTAAATGGACAGCGGAATATAAATCCGCTTGTTCCGAGTTATATAAAAATCATGATGCCTCGAAAGCGTTCGAGTTGATCCAAGCCGAAGCCGAAAAAGGAAATATTCTCGCTCTGCACGACCTCGGGAAAATGTATCGGAATGGCTTGCTCGGTGATGAAAATATCACAAAAGCTGATGAATATTTTCAAAAGGCTCTGCAGGGCTTCCTCGCACTTGAACCGACCGCAAAGCGGCTCCGTGATTATGTGCAGTACCGAATCGGAAAAATGTATGCGCTCGGATATGACACGGAACAGGACTACTCCAAAGCGTTCAGGTGGTTTGAAAAATCTGCGGCGGCGGGAAATAAGTTCGCGCAATACTCGCTCGGCAGCTTGTATTTTTATGGGAACGGCGCGGTGCAGAATTACGAGAAAGCGTTTGAATATTATAAGCTGTCCACCGATCAGGATAACGCCTACGCTTGCTATGAAACCGCGAAAATGCTTCGTGAAGGGATTGGCATTGAAAAGGATGCGGAGCAAGCGGAAGATTATTTCAGAAACGCTTACAGTGGATTTTCTAAAATTGCTAACGACAATCCTGATGACAAGATTATATATCGGCTCGGGTTAATGATATTCAGCGGAACAGGCTGTGACGCGGATCGGGATTTAGGTATCGAATATATAAAGCAGTCTGCCGAATTGGGAAATGAGCATGCTCAAGCGTTTTTGGAAAACAGCAACAGATACGCTCAGACCGCAGCGCAGAGCGCCGTGTTCTCCATGCTGTTCTCGTTCGGCAAACTTATTTCCGATGATTACAATCGCAGTCTGCATGGGCAGGAACTCCGCACCGAACATAAGCTGAAAGCCGCTATCCGCCGCAAGAAACAAGCGCTCGGCATGAAAGAAAACCCGTTGGAGAATCCACAGTTTAAGAGGTGATTTATTGCTAAATAACCGTGAAATTTATTCCACAAATTTACCGCACCGCGCTATCACGGTGTATATGTATTTGCGCGACCGCGCTGGAAAGGACGGCTCCTGCTACCCCGCTATCAGCACAATAGCGCAGGACTTGAAAATGTCCCGAAGCACCGTGAAACGTGCGCTCGGCGATCTTGAAAAAGCAAAATACATTCGGCACGAACGCAGATACAGACAATCGGGTGGGAATTCATCAAATTTGTATTATGTTGAACAAACACCCTAATTTTTAAAAAAATTCCACGCACAAAGACAAATTCTGCCCTGTCGGTGGACTAAGGGTTGGTTCATCATGGACCAACAATGTTAAGTAACCAATATAAAATTATTTTATTTTGGAGAAAGGAAGTTTTATGCCCTACATCAATTTTTCCGATGATGATCTTTACCGTGCAAATACCGCCGACTTGGTGTCTTACTTGGAACGCCGCGGTGAACGCATGAAACGTGTCGGCTCGACCTACAAGTACATTTACACGGACGGCAGCGGAACGCATGACAGCGTTACTATCAGCGGCGGCAAGTGGTACGATCACAAGAATCAGCACGGCGGCTATGCGGTTAAGTTTCTTCAGGAATTCCTCGGTTTTTCTTTTCAGGATTCCGTGCTTGAATTGCTCGGCGGGAATTGCAGCGCGCAAATTGCGAAACCATCAACAAAGCCTGTCACCAAGCCATTTGAACTGCCCGAAGCAAACTTGGATATGCGCAGAGTTTTCGCGTATTTGACGAAACAGCGCTTCATTTCTCCGCAAATAATTTCACACTTTGCCCACGAACACAAAATCTATGAGGACAGCAAATACCACAATGTCGTGTTCGTCGGAATGGACGAAAACGGAACTCCAAAGCAAGCCTCGGTGCGCTCCACACTTAGCTTCGGGAAAATATTTCGCATAACAGTCGCAGGCTCGGATACAGATTACAGCTTCTCTCATTTCGGAAATGACGGGAAGCTGTTTGTGTTTGAGGCACCGATTGATATGCTGTCGTTCATCACGCTGAACCCAAAGGATTGGAAAAATCACAGCTACATCGCGATGAACGGCATATATGAAAGTGCTGCGCTGAAAGCATTGGAAAACCACTCCGATCTTCGGAGCGTTTACCTCTGCACCGACAACGATGAGGGCGGGATTGACGCTGCCGAACGCTTGTGGGATATTCTTCATGAACACGGTTACACGGATATTTTTCGGATCGCGCCACAGCAAAAGGATTGGAACGAGTGCTTGAAACAGCGTTATGGTGTGGAATATCTTTCCGCCGTTCCTCACGAGCGCAGAGAATTGTACTTACAGAGCGCTGTCGAACTGAACGAGATGAAAATCAACCCAAATCGCATCGCCGCGGATCTCATAGCCACATACAACTCCGCCGACCGAATACGATTGGCGGAGTTTTCTGTTGCGGCAAGCGAGCATTTTCTGAAAATAGCCGGAGAGGATTTTCCGCTTGAAAAGATGAAGAACAGGCTTGTGAATGAATACAAAGCCTATCATGATAAAGGCAGCACTTCCGTTAAACTCGGCAAGCTGCAAAACGCGATGACAACGGGATTGGAGCAGCTTCGTAAGCCATCGCAGACCGCCGCCGAGTTGAAAATAACGGCAAGGAAATTATACGATATAGCGGATCACGCTCTTCGGTTGGCGGCAGAGGAAACGCTTGATATCCGCAAGGAACAAAAAGAAACGTCCGAGGAATCGCCCTCGGACGAGCCTCAATATTCGCAAGTAATGAGCTGTTAAATGGGGAGGTAGTTATGAACCAAACACAAATCCTGCTGCTCTGTATCTGCGGAGCATTTTTTCTTGTAGTCGCGCTGATCGCCGCGATTGGCGACCACTATTCCCTCAAGGGAATTCCGAACAAGCCCGTGGGCAACGGGCAGCACGGCACGGCGAGGTTCGCGACTCACGGAGATGTTACAAAGACCTACAAGCATATCCCCTATACTCCTAAGTTATGGCGAAAAGGCGAACAGCTCCCGAGCGTGGACGGTCTGATAGTCGGTTGTCACGAAACAGTGGGAGGAATGACCGCGCTCGTTGACGACGCGGATATCCACACGCTGATGATTGGCGCGTCCGGCGTCGGCAAAACCGCAAACTTCCTCTACCCCAATATCGAATACTGCTGTGCGGCGGGAATGTCGTTTGTCACCACCGACAGCAAAGGCGACCTTTACCGCAACACCGCGACCATTGCCGAGAGGTATTACGGTTACAAAATTTCGGTTATCGACCTGCGAAATCCCACCCGCAGCAGCGGGTACAATATGCTGTATCTTGTGAATAAATATATGGATTTATACAAGATAGAGGGCAAGTTAGAGTATAAGGCAAAGTCCGAAAAGTTCGCAAAAATAACCGCCAAAACTATAATTTCGGCGGACGGAAATGTGTCAAATATGGGACAGAACGCGTTTTTCTATGAAGCAGCGGAGGGCTTGCTGACGGCGGTAATTTTACTTATCGCGGAATTCTGCCCGCCCGAAAAAAGGCATATTATCAGCGTGTTCAAGCTCATTCAAGACCTGCTCGCGCCGTCCGGAACGAAAGGCGTGTCGCGGTTTCAAATGCTGATCGATAAGCTGCCCGGCGAACATAAGGCGAGGTGGTTTGCGGGCGCGGCACTCAATTCGTCAGATCAGGCAATGGCGAGTGTTATGTCTACCGCGCTGTCAAGATTGAACTCGTTTATTGATTCGGAACTCGAACAAATTCTCTGTTTCGATACGAGTATTGATGTTGAGAACTTCTGCAATCACAAATCCGCGATATATCTTGTACTACCAGAGGAGGATGCCACTAAGCACTTTTTGATCTCGTTGATTTTTCAGCAGCTCTACCGCGAGATTTTAACTGTTGCCGATGAAAAGGGCGGTCAGCTTGAAAAGCGCGTAATGTTCTACATGGACGAGATAGGAACACTTCCTAAAGTTGACGGCTTGGAGATGATATTCTCCGCATCACGTTCTCGAAAGGTTTCAATTGTGGCAATCATACAATCGCTTGCGCAGTTTGAGAAAACTTACGGCAAAGAGGGGGCAGAAATTATTGTGGACAACTGCCAATGCACTCTGTTCGGAGCGTTCGCGCCCAATTCCAAGACCGCCGAGACGATGTCTCAGAACCTCGGAAAGCAGACCGTTCTCAGCGGCTCGGTATCGCGTTCCGCAAGCAAGGACGGCTCATCGAGGTCATTGCAGATGATAGAACGTCCGCTGATGACCGTGGACGAGCTGAAGTCCATGCCGAAAGGTCACTTCATCGTGATGAAAACGGGCTGTCACCCGATGAAAACACGCTTAAAGCTGTTCTTCAAGTGGGGTATCCAATTTGAGGACGCATATTCGATTGAGGAAAAATCCGAGCGTAAGGTGCAATATGCCGACAGCAAAGAGGTTGAGGCAGCTGTGCTGGAGAGGTTTCCTCTCAAACCTGTTCCGATGGAGTTTACAGATAGCTTTGAGGAAATGAGTGAGGAAGTCGTGTCCAAAAAGCGTCCGCCCAAGACGAGAAAAAACGCAACTTAAGATTTATAATCCGCATATCGGATATTTTTTGAAATGAAAAGCAAGTACGCTGAAAAATATCCGTACTTGCTTTTTATTTCGTAAATTCTTCAATTATGTGAACGCTGTTATACTGCGGTTTTGTGGTATACGCTATAATTTAAGCGCAGACTATCTGCATTATTATATCACATTAAACACTATTTGTAAAGCCCAAATTTGTAAAAAATCTAATCTATTTTGCGGCTGAATTAATATTTCAGCCGTCAGACCAAGCGTCAGAAAGGAAGCAAAAATGAGAAACACAATGAATATTTACAAGAGAAAAGACGGTCGTTTTGAGGGGAGAATTCCACTCGGATATGATGACAAAGGCAAAATTAAGTACAGATATCTGTATGCGAAAAGCCTTGCCGAGATAAAGGAAAAAATGCTTTATGCATATACCGACTCGGGAAATCCGGAGCGTATCGTCTGTGACAAAACCTTTAAAGAGCTGTGCGAGGAATGGCTTACGTCTGCTAAGCTGCGGGTCAAGTATTCCAGTTATTGTTGCTATGAAAAGCTGATAGGCAAGCATATTATACCCTATTTCGGGAATATCGGATACGACGAACTCGGCACGCCTGTTATAAATGAGTTTTCGGAGCACAAGCTGAAATTCGGCAGGGTGAACGGTTTCGGCGGTTTGTCGGCAAAAAGTGTTCACGATATTCTTGTTGTAATGCGCTCTGTGGCGAAGTACGCGGAGCGAGAATACGGTTACCGAAACCCTATGCGGAATATTTCCATACCAAAATCTGAAAGCAAGGAAGCCGAGGTGTTTGACAAGGACGAGCGCGGCAGGTTACAGAATTATCTCCGAAGCAATCTCACCGAAAGCAATCTGGGAATACTGCTGACAATGTATTCGGGGCTTCGCATTGGGGAACTTTGCGCGCTTACATGGAATGATATTGATTTTAAAAGCGGAGTTATCCGCGTTTCTAAAGCGCTTCAGCGTGTTCCCGATAAATCCAGCAAAGGCAGAACGGCGATCATAGTTACCTCTCCCAAGAGCAAAACCTCGGTGAGAGATATTCCGCTTCCTGCATTTGTCCTGGATATTCTGAAACAAAACAGATGGTCTGGCTATATTCTTTCGGGAACTAACAAACCTGTAGAACCACGCACCATGCAGAACCGCTTTAAAGCGGTTCTGAAAGAATGCGGCGTTCGCAGCGCTAATTTTCATCTGATCCGCCACACTTATGCTACCGTCTGCATTGAGAGCGGGTTTGACGCTAAGACCGTGAGCGAGCTACTCGGTCACTCAAATGTAAACATCACGCTCAACCGTTATGTTCATTCCTCTATGGAGATGAAGAAGAAATGCGTTGCCGGACTTAACCTTGTGGCATAAGTCTGTCAGCCGTCAGTTTTGAAAATGTACGTTGTCGCAAAACGTATTATATAGCCGAATTGTTGCGTTATTACCCGTATTTGAAGATTTTGCGAAAGCAAATCCTTGCCTAAGTATCTTTATTATACCGCATTCCACGGATATATACATTGATTTTATAAGAAATATATGGTATAATGTAAGATATGGGGGTGAGGATATGATAAGAATAGCTGTTTGCGATGATTTTAAGGATACAGTCAATCAAGTGAATGGGTATTTGTCTGAATACCAACAGCTTAGGAATCGAAAGCTCGATATTAAATCTTTTTTCAACGCAGAGGATCTGTGGGAATATTTAAGGAAAAATCGCTGCGATCTGATAATCCTTGATATCGAGCTTGTTAAGATGAATGGCGTGGAACTTGGACATCTCATTAGAACGGAACTGAAAGATAATGTTATAAAAATTGTCTACATATCAGCCAAAAACTGTTATGATAGGCTACTTTTTGATGTACAACCTCTTAATTTCCTTCAAAAACCCATAGACAAAGAAAAGCTGTTTAAAATGATTGACTTGACCATACAGCTTTCAAACAATAATGAACGGTTCTTTACATTTGAAAATAAGCAGGGGGCATTTAGAATAAAATTTAGTGATATACTGTACTTTGAGAGCTTTGACCACGATATAAAAATCGCAACAGCAAGCGGAAACTATGAATTTAAATCCACTCTGTCGGAAGTAATGAAGCAGCTATCCAATTCGAGATTTTTACAAGTGCATCGTTCTTACATTATAAATTACAACAACACAAACCATATTAAATATGAAGAAATAACCATGTCGAACGGCGACAAAATACCTGTCAGCAGAGACAGGCGTAAGGAAGTACGGAAAATCATATCCGAGTGGGAAGGAGTAGGGGTAGGAATATGAATGAGTTTATGCTATACACGTTAACCTATCTGTTTTCACAGGCATTGGGAATATATTCAATCTATAAACTGGTGAGAGCATTTTTTGAAGAATGCATAGTAAAAAGATGTGTTGAAGTGGGTGCTTTTGTGGGATATTATGTGTTGACTTCTTCGTTATATCTAATTGTAAACGTTCCTATAGCAAATTTTGTAGTGAATATTATATCGGTTTTCTTGCTGACGTTTATGTATTCCTCATCGATTAAGAAAAAACTCCTTGTAGATGTTTTGGCTTACATTTTTATGGCAGGTGCGGAAACATTGGTTGTGTCTTTAACAGGACACCTCAATTTTTCTATTGTTGAAAGAAATGATTATAATTCAATATTTGGCATAGTTGTTATAAATATTTTGAAATATGTAGTATCAATGATGGTCAGCGGATTTAAGAACATAAAGAGCGGTAACACGTTATCGTTAGTGTATTGGGTATCACTTTTAATCATGCCGATTTCATCTTTGTTTATGCTTGTGGTGATTTTCCAATCCGCAGGGATTGCCATATATAAAATCACACTTTCAGTTGCCGCCGTGTTGATTATTAATTTCACTGTTTTTTTCTTATTTGACAGACTGGCAAAATCATATCAGGAAAAACAAGAAAAAGAGTTTGTGGAACAGCAGAACAGATATTATGAGAATCAACTTGAACTTATAAATGCTTCTCTTGAAAATTCAAGTATTCTGCGGCACGATATGAAAAATCATTTGCAAGCCATATTTACCGATATTAAAAATGGAAATATAAGCGAAGCCCAGCGACACATTTCTGATATAACTGATGTCTATAATTCAGAGGTGGAAATAATACACACGGGTTATCCCGCAATTGATAGCATAGTCAATTTCAAACTGCAAGCCGCAAAGAAGAACAAAGTGAAAGTCAATGTCAGCTCCACGCTTCCGCAGGGGTTGAACATTTCCTCTTTTGATTTAACCGTTATCTTTGGCAACTTGATAGACAATGCTTTACAAGCGGTTTCGCTTGTTCCAGAAAACAAATTCATAGATTTAGCCTTACACTATTCCAAAGGAATGATGCTGATAAAGGTCTCCAATCCCTTTATCAATGAGATAAAAAAATCTGGCGACAAAGTAATAACCACAAAAAAGGATAAGAAAAATCATGGATATGGATTGACAAGCGTTAAAGAAGCTGTTGAAAAATACGACGGAACGATTGACATTATCCCTGAAAACAACATTTTTACTGTTACAGTTGTTCTTTATGTCGATTGAATTGTGAACAACAGGCTCGTGGGAATAACCCCATGAGCTTGTTTTTTTACAGTTCACGTTCGATTTATATACAGTTCACGATTTACTCCTTGAAAAATCAGCCAATTTTATATAGAATAATGTTATGCAAGTTATGGAATGCTTGTCAAAACAGAAAGGACGGTTTCGTTATGAAAAACCAAAAAGCAATTACCAAAGCAATAGGCATTAAAAAGGCGATTGCAGCTGCAGCTAAGATGGCAACAGCAGCCAATGTTAATTCGACTTGTATGTTTGTTGCTTACCAGCCGAAGCTGCCTAAAGATGCAAAAAAGCTCCGCAAGTTCTGATTATGGAGCTTTTAGCAAGGCTGGCGGTCAAAATCGTAAACAACCTTGTTCATAGCGGCGTGATCAAAGAGGAAGACGCGGAGATATACATATACGGTATAAATCAAATACTGACATCTGTGCTCAACGTGTCTTCCGCTTTGATTATCGGATTGATTTTCGGTGTGTTTCCTGAGATCGCGGTATTCATGGCGGCTTATATTCCGCTGAGATCGTTTGCGGGCGGATATCATGCCAAAACGCCTTTGAGTTGTTATGTTTTTTCTGTAATAATGCTGATTGTCGTTTCAATCGGTTTGAAATATCTACATTTAGCGGATTGGGTATACTATGCCGTTTTGGTAGCAGCAACACTTGTTGTGCTTGTACTATCTCCCGTTGAGGATAGGAACAAACCGTTAGATGAAATAGAGCAAAAGGTATATAAAAGGCGAACGATACTCATAGCGGCAGTGGAACTTACTCTTGCCATGCTGCTCAAACTGCTGATGTTTGACGATTTATTTATTGCAACAGCATATTCGTTTGTCGTATTGAGCCTTATGCTTATTGCCGGAAAAGCAAAAAATCGCTTTGAATTGTCAAAGTGAACGAACTTCCGTTCTCCCTTAAAAGAGAACCCGAACAATGGGCAGATTTATATCAGTTGATAAAGATAGCTGCTATAACTGCAGAAAGCGAGGAAATAATGAACAGCAAATTTAAACAAACAGTCAAGAGACTTATATCCGGCTTAGTAGCCGCGGCAACGGCAATAACCATGTTGCCGCATATTCCCGCATTTGCTGAAACCGGAACAACTACATATTCATACGACGGTTATGATGTGGAGTATTCCGTTTTAAACGAATGGGATAACGGTCAGACTGTCGAAATTAAAGTCACCAATACGAGTGATGACTCTATTTTGAACTGGGCGGTGAAGTATAACGCTCAGGGTGAGATCAGCAACCTTTGGAATGCTGCCGTTTATGATAATCAGGGCGAGGACTACATTATCAAGAATAGCGGCTGGAACTACGAGATTGCTCCCGGTCAGACCGTCAACTTTGGGTATACGCTTGTTGATGACAAATTTGAGACGCCGGATGATTTTGAATTGTGTTCAAAGCGTGTTGATGTGGCAATCGGCTATGAAGCTGCGCTCAATATTATTGAGCAATGGAACACAGGAATCAAAGGCGAGATTGTTATCACCAACACTTCCGACGAACCGCTTGAGGCATGGACATACTCGTTTGACAGCAACTTTACGATAGACAATCTTTGGGACGCTCGTATACTTGCTAGCGCGGACAATCACTATACTATCGCGAGTGAAATGTGGACGAATCCTATTGCTGTCGGTGACTCCAAAGTAATTGGTTTTACCGCTTTCATTAATGAGGATATTACACCCGAAATTTCAAACGGCATGCTTACCGTTATTGAAATTGACATTCTTGAAATTGATTGGGAGGACACAACGGATACCGACGGGGATGGGCTGCCCGATGTTTATGAGAAATTCCTTTTAGGAACAGACGAAAAAAATCCAGACACTGATGGTGATGGACTAACTGATTATCAAGAAACTTTTATCACAGAGACCGATCCCTTAAAATATGATTCTGTAACTGAAGAGATTTCGGATTCTGATGTTGATATAGACGGTGATGGACTATCTAATATTCAAGAAATTGAACTTGGTACTGATCCAAGGAAATCTGACACGGATAACGATGGGTTATCCGATAGTGACGAATTGAACATTTACAATACCGATCCATTGAACCCCGACACGGATGAGGATGGGTTAAATGACGGAGATGAAGTAATCCTCGGACTTAACCCATTAAAATCAGACACTGACGATAATGGCGTATTAGACAGTGATGAGTATATTGAGCAAGACGTCAACAGAAATAGATTTGACAACAGTCTTTTCTCAAATAACGTTGCTATTCCTTCTGCACTTAATGTTTCTGCAAAAGGAAATGCAAACAATAACATTAATATTTCTGAATACACCGGCTATTTAAAGGGCGAAGAGCGAGCGTATGTGGGAAAAGTTATTGAAATCACAAACTCGGATATCAATAATGGAATACTTACATTCGCTTTGGACAATAAATACAATGTAAAGAAATATGAAATTGGTGGCACAATCACCAATGGACTTTTAATATGCTATAATGATGGAGAATATACAACTCCATTAGAAACTGTTTATGATGAAGAAACAAGAACATTAAGTGCAGATATATCTTCGGAGGGTATTTATTTTGTTCTTGATGTTATGGGTTGGCTTGATTTAATGGGAGTTGATCTTTCCGAGGAAGAGAATTTTAGCATAACACCCGCAGCACGAAGGAAATCAGCTAATAATGTATCAAAATCAGATATCAGCATCGCTGACTCGAAAATTAAAGCGCAGGTAGATATAGTTTTTGTAATTGATACTACAGGTTCAATGGGTTCGTATATTACTAACGTAAAAAACAATATTACTGCGTTTGTTAATGAAATTGAGGCAGCTGGTATTTCACCGTCTTTTGCTTTGGTTGATTATAGAGACATTACCTGTGATGGTCAGTATTCTACCAATATAAAGAAAAACAATGATGGTGATAATTGGTTTAAGAATGCTGAGGATTTCAAATCAGCTATTGCAAAATTAACTGTTAATGGTGGCGGAGATGGTCCGGAAACGGCAATCGACGGACTTGAAATGGCACGTAGGCTTAATCTGAGAACATCATCTCAGAAATTCTTTGTTCTTGTTACAGATGCTAACTATAAGATTGCTAACAATTATGGAATCGAGTCAATGAGTGAGATGATAGAACTACTCGTTAATGACAAAATTAACGTTTCTGTTGTTTCCAACACAAGTTATAACTCAACATATAGAGAGCTTTATGAAAACACTGGCGGTTTGTTTGCAAATGTCGGGAGCAATTTTAAAGATGAATTACTTAAAATTGCCGATATGATTAATGAAGAAACCAATAATGGTTACTGGATTGCTCTCAAAGGACTTGTTCCTCAAATAGTAAAGCTTGATGAAAAACCCTCAATTGGCAGTGCTGCTAACACGGATGAAGATACCCGTTTAGATATAGAAGAGCTCAAAAGCGTAGAGCCGATGGATACCATTGATGTTTCGTGGTTTTTGTACCTTTTAGGATTACCTAGAGATTACACTGAGGAGACTATTCCTTATTACGATTATTATAGCAATCCCACTTTGGAAGATACTGATTTTGATGGCATTGATGATGGGTTTGATCCGTTTCCAACAAATAACACCTTTAGTGGAATAATGCATTATAATCATAATGACGATAATAAAACCTGTGATGTTGAATTTAATGTGGATTATCGTACATTATTTGGCAATAACACAGAGTATTCCCAAAGTTTAGCAAATCTATCTATTTTATATGCTTCTGATGCATATGATGACAACTATATTGAAGTAACTGAAGGAACTTCTGGTGGGGCAGATGATGGCTGTGTAACGTTTGGAGGATTATTTGGTTTAGACGGTAAGTTTATAACAATTGACGGGGATGACTACCTTGAAGACAAAGACGATATCACACAGTTTTATGTTGGTCATCGTACTGTCAAATATGGTGGAGAGGAGCGTGAAATAATCATACTTTCAGTGCGTGGCACTAATTCAACCAATGCCGAATGGTCAAGCAACTTTGATGTGGGTGCTGATACGTCAGAATATTATAATTTGACTGGCTCTCATCCTGACTGGAAAAACAAAGAAAATCATAAAGGCTTTGACGTTACAATGAATCGTGTGCTGAAAGAATATAATAAATACGCTGAATCACAGGGCTTCAATAGTGATTCAATAAAGAAAACCATTTTAGTCACTGGACATTCGCGTGGAGGCGCAATAGCCAATTTGCTTGGTGCATACTTTGAAAAAAGAAGTGATTATAAATCATTTACATATACATTTGCTTCTCCATTTACTACGACAGACCCGTTAGCAGAAAGCTACTCCACCATTATGAACGTTATGAACACCGATGATCTAATTCCACATTTGCCAATTAAAGAATGGGATTTTAAAAAATACGGCAAGATGTTTAAAATAAGTGTTGAAGACAACTATGAATACAAGGGTCTTTTTATCGGTAATGCAGGTGATGGGACATTTGAAAAACTTGTTGGCTTTGACTACAACAATGATGGTGGTACACAGAGAACTTTGAGCTATTTTTCTAAAATCGCTACTGGACGTGATGATTTGTATGTTTATGATGAATCCGATGACGGGAAAGTTAACTTGAAAAACAAATATCACACTACGAAGTCTGGTGCAGAAGAAGAGATGGAGGAACTCAAAGAAGAACTTGCAAAATATAAACTTGACAAATTCTGCACATTGTATGTGGTTGGTGGCGGTTTCTTAACACCTTACCATGTTGAGGTTAATTATTGTCCAGCATACTTGATGCAAGATTTGGCTAATTTAACAACTTCTAAACAATTGGAGAACTATCCGACGTTTGGATTTGATACAAGAGGCAAGTATGCCTATGCAAAAACTTCGTTTATTGTTTCAAGTGGCTTTGGTGCGGATTTTGTAGTGGGTGGTATGGTTGATCCACATATGCAACCCACATATTACCTCATTGCTCATAACACACTTGAATCGCAATATGATTCTGAATAAGAGGTGAGAACGTGAAGTCAAACTTAAAAAAACACATTCTGATGACTGCACTAAATATTGTGGTTGTTGTTGTGTACTTTGCAATAAGCTTTTTTGCCTTACCTAATATTCCAGGCATCGGAAAATCTATCAGTACAGATTTAGATGTTATAATAATTAGTCTGCCTATTTTGCTGATTTCGATTATCATGATGATTAATGAGCAGCATTTGTGGTTATGGATTGTGCCAGATATCATCTACTGTGTTCTTATGATTACAACCTCAAATGATAATTATCATCCATACGGAATAGGTGTATTTGGGTTTGATCCATTAAACCGAACTTATGAAAGGGATATTGCGCTTATTGAGAGCATTATAGTTTTGGCTATAATGCTAATAGTGCAATCAGTCGCCAAATTGCTAACCAGACTAATAAAAAGAAAAAAGGAGGGTGGTAAAGGAAAATCATAATTGATTTATTCGTGATATAAGCGTAAGTTTTGATGAAACTATTTTACAAGGTGGTAAAACCGCAGACAAAACAATAAGCTTGTATTGATGACCTTATATCCGAGGCGGAACACCGTCTCGGATATTTTTTGTTCAAAACAGAATAATGTTTCCCAAATGATCGCATCCCATGTGAATTATTGCAAAAAAGTTGCTTTTGCAGCATATTAAATTGGTTAATTATGCCTTGTTTAGTTCTTTAACTATTAAATCATGCACTCCGGTTTGAATAAAACAGTTTATAAGTTAGAGGGATATGGTGGAAGACGAGAACATTGAAATCGACATAATCGAACAGAAAATGTCATTCTTAAATGGGAAAGCAAATTACAAAGTCTACTCATTTTTAGTGTCCGTCCGATTCCCTCTGAGATGATGAAAACAATGTGTTATTATTAGGAAAACAAGAAGCAATCAGAGAAATCAAGTTTTTTCTGCTTGATTAAAATCTTGTTGTACTGATTGTGCTGCCGATTTAGGACTTTAAGCGTTTTACGAACGTTCTTGATCGGTATGTGCTCGCCAAGTTCAGACCATTTATTAAGGGCGTTGCGATCTCAAAAGCGTACTTTTTATCAGTCTAGACATTTCAAACGCGGTTTGTATCTTAACAGCTGGAAAACATAGGGTTGATTACGAAATATACCCGCGTTGTGGAGTGAGTTGGCTATTAGTTCATAATAGTTGCTCGTTATGCGAAACCTCAAAGAGTTCTGCCACGACTACGCCAAAGGGCTGCACAGTTGCAACCATGCTTTTGCCTTTGGAACATCGATACCTACTAAATTTATAAATATTCCTATAAAATGAATTTGTAATCGAATAAGCCACACTTTGCCTATTACCTACTCTGTCAACTAAGGGATGCGATCGCAGAAAAGTCGGCAGCAAGGACGCCGCTCCCCAAGCGACAAGCTCGACTTGCAGAACGCTGTAATGAGAGTATGTATGACAGTCTTAAACACGGGCGCGATGTCCCAAGAAGGACTACATCAATCCACAACTATAGCTAAAGTAACAAGTGCGTATAACCCATGATTGGATTGCCGTGGATTTACTCGACAAATATGTTGTAGTTGACAACAACATTTTTACTGTTACGGTTATTCTTTATGTCGATTAAACTATGCAGGCTCGTGGGAATAACCCCATGAGCTTGTTTTTTTACAGTTCACGTTCGATTTATATACAGTTCACGATTTACTCCTTGAAAAATCAGCCAATTTTATATAGAATAATGTTATGCAAGTTATGGAATGCTTGTCAAAACAGAAAGGACGGTTTCGTTATGAAAAACCAAAAAGCAATTACCAAAGCAATAGGCATTAAAAAGGCGATTGCAGCTGCAGCTAAGATGGCAACAGCAGCCAATGTTAATTCGACTTGTATGTTTGTTGCTTACCAGCCGAAGCTGCCTAAAGATGCAAAAAAGCTCCGCAAGTTCTGATTATGGAGCTTTTAGCAAGGCTGGCGGTCAAAATCGTAAACAACCTTGTTCATAGCGGCGTGATCAAAGAGGAAGACGCGGAGATATACATATACGGTATAAATCAAATACTGACATCTGTGCTCAACGTGTCTTCCGCTTTGATTATCGGATTGATTTTCGGTGTGTTTCCTGAGATCGCGGTATTCATGGCGGCTTATATTCCGCTGAGATCGTTTGCGGGCGGATATCATGCCAAAACGCCTTTGAGTTGTTATGTTTTTTCTGTAATAATGCTGATTGTCGTTTCAATCGGTTTGAAATATCTACATTTAGCGGATTGGGTATACTATGCCGTTTTGGTAGCAGCAACACTTGTTGTGCTTGTACTATCTCCCGTTGAGGATAGAAACAAACCGTTAGCTGAAATAGAGCAAAAGGTATACAAAAAACGGACGATGAATATTGCGGCGGCAGAAGTTATGGTATGTCTCGCACTTAAATTTGTGGGGTATGATAATCTGTTCGTTGCCGTGGTATATTCGTTTGTTGTGTTGAGTTTTATGCTTGTTGCCGGAAAAGTTAAGAACCATTGGTCTATTGCTCCTTGAAGTAGAACTTAGCTGAAGGTAGGTAAGAATGAGAATTTAAACAAGGGTTAAAGTAAAAAAGGTTTTTGGGTTGATCATTGCCGAATTTTGCAAAAGTCTTAAGCACTATGAATGAAAGAAAGGTTGTGTATTATGTTTAGCAAATTAAAAAATCGACTTGACAGGAAAAGCAAAAGGGTGGTTGCGCTGTTAGCAACGATAACATTGCTATGTAGTTTCACGGGATGTGCTGGTAGTGAAGCGAGTAATGCTGTTACCGATAGTGTTACAAGCGTATTGCAAAGCACACATGTTTCAGAATCGAAAGACTCACAAGATTCAGAAACCAACTCGGATAACACTAGTTCGTCCGACTCTCAAAACGAGCCAGGCAGCAGTCAATCGGATTTTGATTTTGATGAGGCAGTGAAAAACATTACGCTGTTTGGGAGTAAAATATCTTTACCGTGCACGATAGAGGATTTCGGGGAGGATTATTCATTACTTGAAACAAATTTAACAACGTTTGGCGATATTTCATCATGTAGTATTTTATATCAGGGAAAAAGCATCGGAACGGTTTCTCTGACTGGATGCAAGGATGGCGAACCCTTGAATGATAAGCAAATTATATCTTTGTCGTTGGGATTTATCGCAAAAGATGTTGGCGCGAACGATTCGCTTAAAAATTCATTGTATGAGAGCCGCGGTTGGTACAATGGTTTGATTGAAGTTGATTTTGCCGGATTGTCATTTGAATCAACGAAAGTTGAAGTGGAAAGTTTATTTGGTAAACCGGATAATAGTGATGATGATTCTGCGGATTATAAGTTTTATTCCAATGACAAAAGCAACAGTGTCGAAGTAAGGTTTTATCAAGATAAGGTAAAACAAATCATCGTATATATGAATGGAGAAAATAATTACGAGCAACAACAGTGATGCTTTAATTTTCTTCAAAACAACTGAAAGGGTGTTTATTATATTTAGCAAAATCAAGCAAGGGTTTGACAGAAAAAGCAAAAGGGTGGTTGCGCTTATGCTCGCAGCATCAATGCTTTGTGGAATAGCAGGCTGCACTAAAGAACCATCGGATTCTCCTGCGGATATAAGTGACGCCTCGGTTGAACTATCCAACGATAATGACGAAATTGGTTTTGACATTGATAGAGTTAGAAAAAGTATTATCATTAAGGGGCAAACGATTGAAATTCCTGTTAAACTCGGCGAAATACCAGAGGGTTGGAGCTACAAGTTATATGACGAGAAGGACGTTTACCTTCGTGAAAATCAGTTCTTGGCAACAATGTATTACAACGGAAATGAAATGTATATAGCCGCTTTGGAAAACTACAACAAAAATAAACCTGAAGAAAGTATCATCTATAATTTAACAATATATGAAAGCGATTGTTCGATTGATGGATTAATGCCACAATTATCAACGAAACAAGATGTGATTGATAAATATGGGGAACCGCTCTCCGGAGTTGGTAATGAGCATTATTATTACTATGGTATAGTAAATGGCGAAAATAAAACCGGCGGTAGGCTTAATGATCATAGTATTGGCGTGAGGTTTACCGAAGATAATCTCATTAAATCGATCAGCATAACCTATGCCGATTTGAGTGTTAATTATTGATGAGAGAAAAATAATACAGCAAAAGAATTTTAGTGTGGACTTGGAAAAGGAACTTACGGATACATCTTCAGGATGGGGTCGATTGCTGTAAGGGATACATCGGACACTTTAAAAATCAAAACGGTTTGCAGATGGTTGATTTGATTCAGCCGCCTGCAAACCGTTGTTTTTTATAGGCAATACCGCACAATTAACGGCTATCCCTTTGTCGCACGCTTGCTTGCATATTTCCCGTCATCTTGCACAAATTTCGCTTGACAGGCGCAAGCCTGTCTGCACTCAATTTATACAATCTGACGAAAAATCTGACTGCACAATCGCACGACAATAATTATGTGGTATTGCCTATATTTTAACCGTGAACATAAGCATATTGGTGTTTTGTTTATCTGTGGTGTCGGTGTGGGATTCTGAGGCGGGTGCAGATACATTTTCAGCGGTTATCGAGCCTTTGTGGAGTTCGGCTATTGCCTGAGCCACCGATAAGCCTATGCCGTAGCCGCCGTTTTTCTGCGTCCTTGCGCTGTCGCCTCGGTAAAAGCGGTCGAACAGCTTTTCAGGGTGGTCGACAGGCTCGCAGGTGTTGGCGATGCTGAGTGTTATGTTCTTTTCGCTGCCGTAAAGCTCAGCCCTTATGACACCTCCGCTTTCGGTATATTTGACCGCATTGTCAAGCAGTACCGTCATAAGCTGTACTATACTGTCACGGTTGCCGCTGAGCCTGATGCCTTTTTTGATGTCCTGTTCAATCATTATGCCTTTGAGGGCGGCAGGCTCTATAAATGCGCCGACGGTATCTTCTGCCGCAGTGCTTATATCGAATTCGCACATTTGGAGCTTTGTTGAGCTTTCATCCATTTTGGCAAGCATCAGCAGATTCTGCATAAGTCCGCTGAGTCTGAGCGTCTGCGCACGGATATTTTTGCTCCACTTGTTTTCGCCGTTGTGAAGCTCCATTGCATCTGTATTGGCAAGGATAATGGCAAGCGGCGTCTTTATTTCGTGACCTGCGTTTGTGACAAACTGCTTTTGCTTTTCAATGCTTCGTGCAACAGGGGCGATAGTTTTTCGGGAAAGAAGAATTACGAGCAGCAGCATCATAAGCCAGCCGAATATTCCTGCACCGACCGATATAAACAGTACGGTAAAGAAGGAGCTTATCTGCATACCGTTGTCAAGCAGGATGATAACCTTTCCTTCTGCACGCTTAGTTTCGCTTATCCTGTACAGAAAGCCGCTGTATGTGCCTGTTCCCGAAGCGGTATTTTTAAGTGCTTCGGTAATAGCGGCCGCTTCTTCCTCGGTAAGCGAGGAGATATGAGTTACATCCGTCCTTATGATATTGCCGTTTTTGTCAATCGCAACGGCGGCATAGCGTGCAGAATCCACTGCGTTTTTATCGTGTCTGCCAAAGCCGTTGTTCTTTTTATCGTCGGGCGGTTTAGTTCTATTATCTTGCGGCGGAAAATCGGGATTATTCTGATTGCCGGATGCGTCGGTTGTATCTGCGTTCCACTTTGTTGAGGTTTCAAAGCTGTAGCAGAGCATCTCCATAAGCCTGTCGTTATCGCCACTGGTGGTGAGATAATTGAAAACGTTTATTCCGCCGATAAGCACGACAAGCAATATCGTAACTGCCAGCATAGCGGATATGATAAACTTTTTCTGAAGCTGTTTTACCATCAGTCAGCATCCCCGATCTTTGCAAGAGTATAGCCAACACTGCGCTTGGCTCGGATTTCAATATCCGCACCGATAGCGGCAAGACGTTTTCTTACATAGGATATATATACCCATACTGCGCCGCTCTCTGCATCGCTCTCATAGCCCCAGACCTTTACGAGAATATCCTCAGTGGAAAGATAGATGCCCTTGTTGAGCATAAGAAGCTCCATCAGCTTGTATTCTATCTTGGGCAGGACAATAGACTGCAACGGTCCTTTAAGCTCGCAGCTGCTGAGATTGAGCGACACGTTGCCGAATGTCATTATATCGGGTGTGAACCTGTCTTTTCTGCGGAGCATTGCTCTGACACGGGAAAGAAGCTCGCCCATTACAAACGGCTTCGGAAGGTAATCGTCTGCACCCATATCAAGCCCCGCTATCCTGTCCTCGACCTCAGCCTTTGCGGTAAGCAGGAGAATGGGAGTGGTGTTCCCCTCGCTCCTTAGTGTTTTAAGTACCTCTAAGCCGCTAATTTTCGGCATCATTATATCAAGAATTATCCCGTCATACTGTTCGGCTCTTGCGTAATCAAGAGCGTCGGCACCGTCATAAACCGTGTCTACCGTATAATTATGATAGGTCAGAATGTCGGTTACAGCCTCAGCCATACTGACCTCATCTTCAGCAAACAGGAGCTTCATAATATCACCGTCCTTTATGATATTGATATTATAGTGCGGTTAGCTTAGAACAGCCTTAGAGCGTATAAGATTTTGTGTGAAATCTGATGTCGGGTGATTTGCAAGGATTGATTTACTGGTTGCTGTCTTTGTCTTTTTTATAAGTTAATAAAGACAGAGCAAAAAACAAGAAACACGCTCCAAGACTACATACAGCGGCTACGATATGCCCCTTAAATAAGTTTATGACCATACAGATGAGAAGGAATGCTGAAAAAGCAAAACCGCAAATGGCAATGCACTTCTTTTTTTTCATTTGATGCCCCTCCGAGTAAGTTTTGTTTAAGGCTATACCGTATAATTATTGTCGTGCGATTGCGCAGTCAGATTTTTCGTCAGATTGTATAAATTGAGTGCGGGCAGGCTGGCGCCTGTCAAGCAAAATTTGCGCAAGATGGCGGAAAATATGCAAGCAAGCGTGCGGCAAAGGCGAAAGCCGTTAATTATGCGGTGTTGCCTTTAATAATCATTGATTATATTGTATCATAACAGGGCGTTTTTTTCAACAGCTCAGCATTTACTTATATTCGGTGAACGTTGCCGGAACAATCAGGCATATACAAAAAAAGCTGCCGCAGTGCGACAGCTTTTAAAAGCATTAATTATTCTGCAGATGTTTCTGTGCTTGTTTCAGATGAGGATTCAGCTACTGAGGAATCAGCAGAAGAATCATCTGAAGATGTTACAGAAGAATCTGTCGATGAAGCATCGGAAGATGCTGATGAAGTTGATGAATCGTCACTTGTAACGGAAGATGTTACAGATGATGTTGCGGAGCTTGTTGTCGAAGAATTATCCGACTTGCTGAAGTTACCGCTGTACATAACGACAAAGTTAACAACGAGAGCTACAACAAAGAAAATCACTGCGGCAATCTTTGTAAGTCTGTTCAGCTTAGCCTCGTTTGAACGGCCTGAATTTCTCTGATAATAGTTGTCTGCACTACCGCCTGTGATCGTCTGCGACATACCCTGCTTTGTATCCTGCATAAGTACCACGAGTACTATGAAAACACAGGCAACAATCAGAACAATAGCACTGATTATTTCTAATATTCCCATTTATATGTCCTCCTTATAGGAATACGGGTATGTCCGAGATCTGTTTATCGTACAAACCCAAAATTATTCTAACACGCAAATGCTATTATAACATAAAAGGAAATGAAATGCAAGTGTTTTCGGGAATTATTTTAAAGCGGAAAGAGCTTTTTTTCCTATATCGTGGCGGTAATGTGCCTTTTCAAAGCTAATCGTATCCACTGCCTTATAAGCTGTGTCGAGAGCCTCCTGTAATGTATCGCCGTAAGCGGTAATACCGAGAACACGTCCTCCTGCCGTAAGGAACTTTCCGTCCTCCAGCTTTGTGCCTGCGTGGTAAACGAATGCACCCTCGCACTGACCGTTTTCGTCAAGTCCGCTTATCACCTTGCCTGTTTCATACTTTTCGGGGTAGCCGCCGCTTGCCATTACAACGCAGGCGCAAGATTTATCGCTCCACTTGATGTCAAGCGTATCGAGTTTTTCTTCCCAGACAGCTTCGATTATATCCATAATATCCGTTTCAAGCAAGGGGAGAACCACCTGTGTTTCGGGATCACCGAAGCGGCAGTTGTATTCAATCACTTTTGCACCGTTCGGGGTCAGCATAAGACCGAAGTAAAGGCAACCCTTGAACGGTCTGCCCTCAGCCGCCATAGCCTTTATAGTAGGCAGAAATATCTTTTCCATACATTCCTGCTGTTTGTCGGGGGTGTAGAGGGGGTTGGGCGCTATCGTACCCATTCCGCCCGTGTTAAGACCCTCATCGTTGTCATAAGCACGCTTGTGATCCATAGAACTTATCATAGGTTTTACTGTTTTGCCGTCTGTGAACGCAAGAACGGTTACTTCGGGGCCTGTCATAAATTCTTCGACAACTATTTCACTGCCGGATTTGCCGAATTTACCATCAAGGAGCATTGAACGTACTGCGTTTTCTGCCTCCTGCTCGTCCTTTGCGATTATAACGCCCTTACCGAGTGCAAGACCGTCACATTTGATTACGGCAGGGAAGCTGTTCTGCTTTTTGATATATGCTATAGCCTCGTCTGCGTCTGTGAAGGTTTCGTAAGCCGCAGTGGGAATGTTGTACTTCTTCATCAGAGCCTTCGAGAAAACCTTACTGCCCTCAAGAATAGCGGCATTTGCTCTCGGTCCGAAGGTCTTGAAGCCCTCTGCGTTTAGCTTGTCCACCATACCCATAACCAGCGGATCGTCGGGGGCTACGAATACATAGTCGGGTCTGAGCTTCTTTGCAAGCTCAACACAGCCGTCAATATCGGTTGCCTTTACATTAAAGCACTCGGCATATTTCGAGATACCGCCGTTGCCGGGTGCGGCATACAGCTTGTCTACCTTCTTAGATTTTGCAAGGGCTGTTATTATGGCGTGTTCTCTGCCGCCTCCGCCTATTACAAGTACGTTCATGTTAAAAATACCTTTCTTTCTTTTGATTTATTCATTATTCGATGATAAGGCCAAGCAGCTTTGCGAACATTGCCGCCTGCCACACATCGACCTTTGCGCCTTTAAGCTCCGCTCCTGTATCGGAAACGGTAAGACCTTCGATATTACAGGAGGTGAAGTCAAGCCCTGCAAGCTTCGTGCCGAAAAACACAGACCTTGCCAGCGTAACGTTTTTAAGCTCCGTCTGTTTTATCTCACACGAAGAAAACAGAGCGGAGGAGAAGTCGGTATCTGTCACAGCTACCGATTGCAGCTTTGAACGCTGAAAATCCGACAACTCAAAGCTACCGCCGTCAAAGCTGACGTTTTTATAAAACGAGTATTTGAAAGCTGTTCCGACCGCTTTACAGGAGATGAACGAGCAGGCTTTGAAATAGCTTTCGGAAAAATCGCTGTTTGAAATATCGCAGCCCTTGAAAACGCAATCTATAAAAGTGCATCCGGAAAAATCGCAGGCTGTAAAGCGGCATCCGTGGAACAGGCAGTTTCTGAAACAGATAGCCGAAAAATCGGTTTCGGCGCATATCAGCCTCGAAAAATCAGCCGCAATAAAATCCGATTCGTCATCACGCACTTTTGAAAGCTCGGCATCAATATCTGTTACCGCAAAAAGATTATCGGGAAGCTTCGGAGCGGTCAATGACGCAGATAATGACTTTAATTCTGCTGTCATGTGTTTACGGAATTGTCAAACGACATTGACCCGAGCGTGTATTCAAGCGCCTTTGTGACTGCTTCTTCGTTATTGTCAAGGTGCAGAGCAATCAATGTGTACACTTTATTGCCGTGACGGGCAAAATATATGTGCTGTGTTGCGGCAACGGAATTATCTCCGTCAGAAGATTTTACAGTTCCGTAAAATACGTCGGTGTTGCCGATTTTAACCATGCTCTTGGCCGATGAATCGACATTATCGCCGACGACATAATAACTCATGTATTCCTCGCCAATCTCGGCTACCGTTCTGCCATTTGTATCTTCGTCCTCATCGCTGCACATAGCAACGATATTAGATGTGACCTCGCCGTCATCGGAATAATGTACAAGATAAAGCTCGTTTTTATCTTCTTCATATTCGCTGATGCCGGTATTGAAGTATACTCCGTCATCGTACATCAGAGAAAATTTGTTTATTTTATACTTGGTCGGACTTCCTACGGGGGTATACTGCGCAGGGGCAGAGGACGGTTTTTTTGTTTCGGATTTGTCGGTAATTGATGTGTTCGAGGTTTCGGGCTTTGCGGTCGTTGTTTCCGCTTTGGTTGTTTGCGTCGATGTTGCCGCAGTAGTTACTGCGGTAGTCTGAGGTGTCACTGTCTGGGGAACGGGGGTTGTTGATGTGGTCCGGCTATCCGGATTTATGCCAAGCGGGTTTTCAATCGTTTTGGAGCAACCGCACATTCCTGCGAGAATTGATGCGGCACAAATCAATAACAGTGCTTTTTTCATCGGTCTTTCCTTTCTTCCGCTTTTATCGGCGGATGTTGAAGAATATAGAACGGTGTGGACTCTATGGTGAAAAATTCTGCGTTTGACGGCATAATATAGCGAAAAATTACCTCGTTGTTTTTCGTGATTATCTTTACAGTAAAGCCTTTTTGTTTTGTAAACAGTTTCATTGGCTTGTAGGTTACGTTCTCAACGTCCGTGTATTTGAAAATATAGGTATGACGTTTGCTTGCAATACGCATTGTGCGGCTGTCTGCCGTATATCTGTATTGCTCCTCGCCGCCGATAATAAATAGTATATACCATATCGGCAGAATCGGTAGGATGACGCTAAGTGCGATCCTTATAATAATATAGGATATGGCAGACTTATAAATATCAGCTATTACAATATCATCGAATGTACCCAGTACCAATAGCGCTATAAATACCTCTGCGACACAGGCAGCGATAATTTTCAGTATAATATATGGCGAAAGAACTCTGAAAGAGCCGCTCTGCCTGAATTCAAATCTGCCGTCAAGGATGTCTTTATCTGTATAAGTGAAATGCATAGTGATACCTTTATTGTAATTTAAAAATAACGGGCGGACGTGCCGCCCGTTTACTGAGCTTATCAGTGGTGGAAAAGTCTGATTCCCGTGAATGCCATTGCGATACCGTACTTGTTGCAGGTGTCTATAACATTATCGTCACGGATAGAACCGCCGGGCTGTGCTATGAATTCAACACCGCTTCTGTGCGCTCTTTCAATGTTGTCACCGAAGGGGAAGAATGCGTCTGAGCCGAGCGAAACGCCCTTCATTGTTGCAAGCCAAGCTTTCTTTTCTTCTGTCGTGAATACGGCGGGCTTTACCTTGAAGATGTTTTCCCATGCGCCGTCTGCGAGAACGTCCATATAATCCTCACCGATGTAGAGGTCGATAGCGTTATCTCTGTCGGCACGTCTTATGTTATCAACAAACTGTAAGCCCATAACCTGAGGTGACTGTCTTAAGTACCAGTTGTCAGCCTTTGTGCCTGCAAGACGTGTGCAATGGATTCTCGACTGCTGACCTGCGCCGATACCGATAGCCTGACCGCCGCAAGCGTAAGCTACGGAGTTTGACTGAGTGTACTTTAATGTAATCATTGCTATTGCAAGATCTATCTTTGCGCTCTCGGGTATATTTTTATTCTCGGTCACAATGTTTGAGAACAGCTTATCGTCAATAACCAGCTCGTTTCTGCCCTGCTCGAAAGTAACGCCGAATACCTGCTTACGCTCGATAGGCTCGGGAACGTACTCGGGGTCGATCTTGATTATATTGTAGTTGCCCTTTTTCTTTGACTTGAGAATTTCAAGCGCTTCGGGATCGTAATCGGGAGCGATAACACCGTCTGATACTTCACGCTGTATTATCTTTGCTGTTGAAACATCGCACTTGTCCGACAGAGCGATGAAGTCGCCGTATGATGACATTCTGTCGGCGCCTCTTGCTCTTGCATAAGCGCAGGCAAGGGGTGACAACTCCCCAAGATCGTCTACCCAGTATATCTTTTTGAGCGTGTCTGTGAGGGGAAGTCCTACAGCGGCACCTGCGGGTGAAACGTGCTTGAATGATGTTGCGGAGGGAAGACCTGTAGCCTTCTTAAGCTCACTTACAAGCTGCCAGCCGTTGAAGGCATCCATAAAGTTTATATAACCGGGCTTGCCGTTAAGCACTTCGATAGGAAGTGAATTTCCGTTTGCCATGAATATTCTTGACGGCTTCTGATTGGGGTTGCAGCCGTACTTTAACTGAAGTTCGTTCATTGTAGTAAAGTTCCTTTCGCTTACTTGTTTTTATTGATTATGCGTGATTCGTACTTGCCTGTGGCAATGTCGATGTAACGGGTGAAGAGTGAAACCTTGTTGTCAGCATTGAGGTTTTCCCATACCATTGATGTGAATGCGTCAATATCCATATCCGGGATAACAACTGTCTTGGGTTCGCCCTCGTAACTCGGCAGGGGGTTGCCGTCACACTTGTAGGTGTGAATGAATTTGCCCTTGCCGTTTAAGGGATTGCTGTAAGCGTAGGTGTATCTCTGACATGATGAGCCGTCGCCGTCTGCGCTCTTCAAGATAGACATTGCAAAATTCATATCGCCGTTGTCAAGGTGGACTATACCGGAAATTCTCGGTGTGTAGTTGGGCTTGTCATCTTCAAATTCTCTTGTTCTGAGAGCCTGCTCGAATGTCATCTGCTTGTCCATAAGCTCATAGATAGTGTCGGTCTGGTCGCCGTTTGTAACTATCGTCTTGTTGCCGAGAACTCTTACGGGTGCATAAATGATGAGGTGGGGATCTTCCATCTTGCTTTCATCGAAAGCCTGTGTTCTGATGCCCTCGCCGTCCTCTACAAAAATTCTGTTACGGCTGTTTTCGCTTCTGCCCATAATAAAGTAGGCGATTACCGCTTTTGTGCCGTCTGCGGATTTTCCTATCACGATGCCTCTGCCGTGATAAGCAAGAGAGTTAAGCTCTTTTTCAAGTGTTACAACTTCCATATAGCCTCCTGTTGCGGTTTTGCGTGGAACACGCAGTTTTCTGAATATAACTTGTTATAACGTCCTCAGAATCCCGTTTAGTCGGGAGAATGCGGACATAAGGTTCAATCGTCGATAACGGTTATGCCGTCTTTTACGGTTATCTTTCCCTCGCAGAAAAGACGTGCGGCACGGGGGAGAATCTTCCACTCAGCCTGCTCCATAACACGTTTCTGAAGAATTTCGGGGGTGTCGCCGTTTCTGACCTCAACTGCCTTTTGCAGAATGATAGGTCCTGCGTCACATTCCGCTGTTACAAAATGAACGGTAGCGCCTGTTACCTTTACGCCCTTTTTAAGCGCTTCCTCGTGAACGTGAAGTCCGTAGTAGCCCTTTCCGCAGAAAGAGGGGATAAGGGCAGGGTGAACGTTTATCATCTTATACCTGAACGCATCGCATACCTGCTCGTCAAGTATTGTCATAAAGCCTGCGTAGATAACAAGGTCAGCCTGCTCTTCCTTTAAAGCGTCAGCCATAGCCTTGCTGTAAGCGGCAACATCGGCATAGTCACGTCTTGCGAGAACTCTTGTCTTTATGCCGTTATCTGCTGCTCTTGTCAGTGCGTAGGCATCGGGCTTTGACGCAATAACGCAGGTGATTTTACCTCCGCCGAGTCCCTCGGACTTTTCAGCGTCGATAAGCGCCTGCAGGTTAGTTCCGCCGCCCGATACAAGTACAACGATATTTTTCATATTACTCAATTATGATGCCCTCGTCACCCTTGATTATTTCACCGATGCAGTAGCTTTCAACGCCTGCGTTTCTGAGTATCTGTACAGCTTCATCGGCATCGTCCTTGTCAACTACAACGGTCATACCGATACCCATATTGAAAGTATTGTACATATCGTGTTCGGAGATGTTTCCGACTTCCTGTAAGTGCTTGAAGATATAAGGCACTTCGTAGCTGTGCTTTGTAATCTTTGCTGTGAAGCCGTCGGGGAGTGAACGGGGAACGTTCTCGTTGAAGCCGCCGCCTGTGATATGCGAGATAGCCTTTACGTTCTTCTTTGAGATAAGCTCCAAAATGGGCTTTACATATATCTTTGTAGGTGTAAGGAGTGTTTCACCGAGAGTTTTTCCTGTGGGGAGGACTTCATCGAGAACTTCCTTGCTGTTTATGTTGAACACCTTTCTTACAAGAGAGAAGCCGTTTGAATGAACGCCTGTGGAAGCAAGGCCGATTATGATGTCGCCTTCCTTTACGGTGCTGTTGTCGATTATCTTCGACTTGTCAACGACACCTGTTGAATAACCTGCGATGTCATATTCGTCTTCGGGCATCATTCCGGGATGCTCAGCGGTTTCGCCGCCTATAAGCGCACAGCCTGACTGTACACAGCCGTCAGCAACGCCCTTTACTATAGCGGCTACCTTTTCGGGTACGTTCTTGCCTATAGCGATATAGTCAAGGAAATAAAGAGGCTTTGCACCGCAGCAGATGATGTCGTTTACGCACATAGCGACCGCATCTATACCGATCGTATCGTGCTTATCCATCAGCATTGCGAGCTTGAGCTTTGTGCCGACACCGTCTGTACCCGAAACGAGTACGGGTTCTTTCATATCTGCAATATCAAGCTGGAACAGACCGCCGAATCCGCCTATGCCTGTAAGCACACCGGGGATATTGGTGCGTTCAACGTCCTTTTTCATCAGACGAACACCTTCGTAGCCTGCGGTAACGTCAACGCCTGCTGCTTTATAGCTTTCTGAAAAACTGTTCTTCATAATAATAATTCCTTCCGTTTGGGGACTGATGTCCTTATGTGGTGGTTTTTTCTTTGTTTTCGCTGATTTTTCTGTCGAATTTATCCTTGTGCATTTCCGTGGGAATATCAGTGGGGTATTCTCCGCTGAAACAAGCGGTGCAATAACCGCATTCACAGCCGTTTGCGTGTACCGCAAGCTTCTTTGCGTTTTCCACGCTCAGATAACCGAGCGAATCTGTGCCTATTATGTCGCTGATCTCTTTTATCGAATGATGACAAGCGATAAGGTGTTCTCTCGAATCTATGTCGGTACCGTAGTAGCAGGGATTGAGGAACGGGGGAGCGGATACTCTCATGTGAACCTCGGTGGCTCCCGCATCACGCAGTAATTTTACAATCCTGCCGCTTGTGGTGCCTCTTACTATAGAATCATCTATAAGAACGACACGTTTGCCTTTTACGACGCTGGCAACAGCGTTCAGCTTTATACGCACCTTGTCTTCTCTTGACGATTGACCGGGCGAAATAAAGGTTCTGCCGATGTATTTGTTCTTGATGAAGCCGATGCCGTAGGGAATACCCGACTGGTGAGAATAGCCTATGGCGGCGTCTATTCCGGAATCGGGAACGCCGATTACTATATCCGCCTGCACGGGATGCTCAAGCGCTAAGAATGCGCCTGCACGAAGTCTTGCCTCGTGAACCGATGCACCCTCTATGACCGAGTCGGGACGTGCAAAGTAGATATATTCAAAAACGCACAAAGTATGCGGACGCTTGCCGCAATGATCTTTTATTGAGCGTACTCCGTTTTCATCGAATACAACAATCTCGCCGGGGAGCAGATCTCTTACAAACTTCGCGCCGACTGAGTCAAGAGCGCAGCTTTCGGAGGCAACTATATATGTTCCCTCATTTGTTATGCCGTAGCAGAGCGGTCTGAAGCCGTTCTCGTCACGGGCGGCAATCAGCTTTGCAGGCGACATGATAACAAGCGAATATGCGCCGTTTATCTTATTCATCGCACGGTTGAGAGCTTCTTCTATAGACGGAGCTTCAAGCCGTTCCTTTGTTACAAGGTAGCTTATAACTTCTGTGTCGCTTGTCGTATGGAAGATAGAGCCTTGTTTTTCAAGCTCGTGACGTAACTCGTAAGTGTTTACAAGGTTTCCGTTATGGGCGAGAGCCATTCTTCCTTTATAATGATTTACCAGAATAGGCTGGGCATTAAGACGTGCATTTGCTCCGGTCGTGCCGTAACGCACATGACCTACCGCCATATTGCCCTGTCCCAGTCCGTCAAGGCGCTCGGGAGTGAACACATCGTTCACAAGACCGGTGTCTTTGTAGGAATTGAAAACGCCGTCATCATTTACAACGATGCCGCAGCTTTCCTGTCCTCTGTGCTGTAATGCGAATAATCCGTAATATGTTGTTGCGGCAACGTTGGTCTTTTCTTTTGCGAAAACACCGAACACGCCGCATTCTTCATGCAAACCGCTTGTCAATGGAGTCATTCCTTTCCGTCCCAGCAATAAGTGCAAAGCTCACACTGTGGCTTGCCTATTGCCCGTACAGTTCCGTCAAGCGACTGGAATTCAAGCGATGTCAGCTTTAGTCTGCGGCATATTTCGTCACGCAGTTTCTTTCCACGCTCTGTGTTGGTGTCACTGTACTCGTCGATAAATCTGATACCATCTGCACCCTCGGCCTCATCAATTATCTGTCTTGCAATCAGCTCCATCTCCGATGTGCTGCGGGAGAAGTTGAGATACTTACAACCGTACATTATCGGAGGACAGGCGCTGCGCATGTGTACTTCCTTAGCACCGTTCTCATAAAGGAACTCTACTGTTTCTCTCATCTGAGTTCCTCTTACTATGCTGTCGTCAACGAACAGCAGCTTTTTACCCTCAATAAGCTCGTGGACCGGAATCAGCTTCATTTTAGCTACCTGATTTCTCATTGTCTGGTTGGTAGGCATAAAGCTTCTGGGCCATGTGGGAGTGTACTTGATAAAAGGACGTGCGAACGGGATACCGCTCCTGTTTGCGTAGCCTATTGCGTGAGGTACGCCCGAATCCGGAATACCGCATACATAGTCAACGTCGGGCAGCTTGCCGTTCTTTATATCGTTCTCCGCCATAATCTCGCCGTTGCGTGTACGCATCGTTTCAACGGTCACACCCTCGTATACCGCATTCGGATAGCCGTAATATGTCCACATGAACGAGCATATATGCATTTTGCTTTCATCGCCGTCGCTCAGCACTTCACAGCCGTCCGCAGTTATCATATCTATTTCGCCGGGACGAAGCTCTTTATATGTGCTGTAGCCGAGCTTCTGGAATGCGAATGATTCGAGGGATACGCAGTATCCGTCGCTCCTTTTTCCTACAATGATAGGAAGTCTGCCGTACTGATCCCTTGCGGCGATAATTCCGTCCTTTGTAAGAATGATAAGGGACATTGTACCGTCAATCTTGCTCTGGGCATATCTTATACCGTCGGTAAAATTGTCCTTCTGTGCAATAAGCGCACCGATGAGCGAGCCGGAGTTTATACTGCCGCTGCTCATTGTTTCAAAGTTTGCACAGCCGCTCTCGAGCAGCTCGGTTGAAAGCTGTTCGGCATTTCTGATTATGCCGATACTGCATATCGAATAAATACCAAGCTTTGAACGCACCAGCAGGGGCTGAGGGTCGGTATCGCTGATACAGCCGATACACAGCTTTCCCCTCATATCCGTAGCGTCCTGTTCAAACTTTGTTCTGAACGGTGAGTTTTCAATACTGTGGATAGCACGCTGAAAGCCTCTGTCGGGGCTGTATGCGGTCATACCGCCTCTGCGTGTTCCGAGGTGGGAGTGATAGTCTGTTCCGAAGAAAACATCGGTTATGCAGTCGTTGTTTGACGCCGCACCGAAAAATCCACCCATATATTATCCTGCCTTTTCCTGTTAGATTCTTTTCAATTGTTGTGATTATTTGCCCATAAGACGCTTCATAATTTCAGCGTAAGCGTCCTCAACACCGCCCATATCACGACGGAAACGATCCTTGTCAAGCTTCTCGTGAGTTGTGCTGTCCCAGAAACGACAGGTGTCGGGAGAGATCTCGTCAGCGAGAATTATTGTGCCGTCTGAGGTCTTACCGAATTCAATCTTGAAGTCGATAAGGTCGATGTTGAGCTTCTTGAAGAAGTCAAGCATAAATTCATTTACCT
>OHJC01000200.1_pt1 | contig 39113 bp, 36 predicted proteins | sample 1568461 | NCBI WGS metagenome assembly OHJC01 (sample SAMEA3879535, study PRJEB24766) | human gut metagenome | biome: human-associated habitat; feature: feces | place: USA | collected 1985/1987 | reverse complement strand
CAAAAAAGGCGGCTGACGCCGCCTTTTTTGTGTTTTACAGATCCAGCTTCAGATCGCCGTCCTTGATCCACCCCCACTTCCGTAGGGGGATGGCGATGAGCCACGTCAGCACGGCGGGCAGCACGAAGGAGATCAGCACCAGCCCCAGCCAGTCCATGCCGGTGACGGCGGCCTTCGCCCCGGCGGCGACGTCGTTGACCCAGCCGGTGTATACGCCGATCTGTCCCACCAGACCGCAGGTGCCCATGCCGCTGGACACCGGCGCGCCGTTCATCTGCAAGCGGAAGATGCACGTGGCGATGGGCCCGGTGATGGCGGACGCCACCGTGGGCGGGATCCATATCTTGGGGTTGCGGACGATGTTGCCCATTTGCAGCATACTGGTGCCCAACCCCTGCGCCGCCAGACCGCCCCACCGGTTCTCCGGGAAGCTCATAACGGCGAAGCCGATCATCTGGGCGCAGCAGCCCGCCACGGCGGCACCGCCGGCCAGCCCCGTCAGACCCAACGCCGCGCAGATGGCGGCGGAGGAGATGGGCAGCGTCAGTGCCACGCCGATGACCACCGACACGATGATACCCATAAAGAAGGGCTGCAATTCCGTTGCCCACATGATGGCTTTGCCCACGGCGGAGGCGGCTTGTCCCACCGGCGCGGCGATCAGGGCGGCGAAGCCCACACCCACCAGAATGGTGACGATAGGCGTCACCAGAATGTCGATCTTCGTCTCCTTGCTGACAGCCTTGCCCACCTCAGCGGCGACGATCGCCACGAACAGCACCGCCAAGGGGCCTCCCGCGCCGCCCATATAGTTGGTGGCGAAGCCCACGGGGATCAGGGAGAACAGCACCAGCGGCGGCGCGTTCAGCGCACGGGCGATGGCGACCGCCATACCGGGACCCACCATCGCCGAACACAGCCCGCCGATGGTATAGTGCACCGCACCCTCGCCTGTGCCAAGGGTGACGACAATGGCGTTCAGGAAGCCGATGTGGAACTGCTGCCCGATGGTGTTGAGGATGGTGCCCACCAGCAGCGTGCAGAACAGTCCCTGTGCCATGGCACCCATGGCGTCAATAAAGTAGCGTTTTGCGGAGAATACGATGTCCTTCCGTTTCAGGAAAGCGCGGAGCTTTTCCATTTGAGGTTACCTCGCTTATCAATTTTCCCCATATTATAAACATACACAGCCCTGCTTGTCAACCTTCCCCGCCTTTTTCCGCCTTTCCCCGTCTTTCCGCCTCCCGCCGCAGCCACCAGAACACCGCCGCACCGTCCGAAGCGTCCTCCCGGCGCAGCGCGAAGCTCTGCCGCTCCGGGTGCCACTGCACCGCCAGCACCGGCAGCGAGCTGTGGCAGACACCCTCGATCACGCCGTCCGGTGCCCACTGCCGCACCGACAGCCCCGCCCCCAGCCGCCTTATGGCTTGGTGATGGCTGCTGGTGACGCGCCCCTCCGTCCCCATCAGCTCCGCCAATTCCCCCACAGCGCGTACAGCGTGTACGGCGTCCGCACCCGGTTGCTGGTGCCCGGAGACGTAGCCGTACAGCGTCCCGCCGAAGAACACATTCAACGCCTGCAGCCCCCGGCAAATGCCCAATATGGGCTTCTCCGCCGCGGCAAAGGCGGCGATGACCCGCCACTCGTCCTCCGGCAGCGTGTTCTCCACGATGTCGCCGCCGCCGGGCAGCACCAATCCGCCGCAGGACGTGTCCGCCTCGCGGGACACCTCTGCCGTCAGTCCCACGGCGTTCAGCGCGTCCATGTAGTTTACATAATCCAACCCATCGTCCCACAGCAGCATCCGTGTATCCATGGTCATCCCCCCTCATCCTAATAAATGCGGTGCCTCCGGCGGTTATGACGGCGAAAAACCTGTTGCGCGTCCGCGGGAAGTGTGGTATGATAGGCGTCGTGAATATGCAGCGGTATCGAAGCGGTCATAACGGGGCTGACTCGAAATGTCGGCGGGATCTGGGAATTTCGTCCCCTCGAAAACTCCTGCTAATTCCGGGTTTTCAAAATTCCAAATCGAATACTTTTATGTTTTCTCTCCTGCTTTTCTCTCCAAAAGATTTTGCGAGTTAAAAACAGGCGAAAATATACGGAGATGTACCCAAGCGGTTGAAGGGTCCGCACTCGAAATGCGGTAGGTCGGCTCAAACCGACGCGAGAGTTCGAATCTCTCCATCTCCGCCAGAGCCTGCAGTGGTGATCCCACTGCAGGTTTTTGTTTATGCCAGCTGTTCCTCTTTTTCAGGGCGGTTGAACATACCGTTCATGGCGTTTGCCGAAGCCTCCTGTGCCGAGTAGTCGAGATGTGCATAGATGTCTGCCGTGGTGGAGAAGGTACTGTGCCCCAGCCAGATTTGGATCTGCTTCATGGAGATACCGTTGCTGAGAAGCAGGCTGGCGCAGCTATGCCGAAGATCGTGAAAGCGCATCCGCGCAGGCCGTGGTCCTCCAGAAATTTCGGAAATGCGTTGGTCAGGTACTCCACCCGCATCCGCTCCCCCAGCTCGTCCACGAATACAAAGCCGTCGTATTCATAGTTGTAGCAGTTGCCGCAGACCTGCTTGTTCAGCTCCTGTGCCTCTTTCACCTGCATAAAGTATTCCCGGAAGCTGCCGATGAGCGGCAGTGTGCGCAGGCTGGACTTGGTCTTGGCGGATTGCTGCTCAAACTCCTGATACTTGCCGTCGATGATCGTTGAGGTCACGGTGCGCTTTACGGAAATGGTGCCTTGCTCAAAGTCGATGGCGTCCCATTTCAAGCCCACCACCTCGCCACGGCGAAGGCCGTAAAAGGCGGCCACCAGCACCGGCAGCTCCAGTTTAGTGCCCCGGAGAGCTTCAAACATCTTCTGCATCTCCTCCGCCGAGAGAAAGACCGGCTGAAAGCTGTTCTTTCTGGGCCGGTCCACTTTGTCCGCCACATTCTGGATCAGCATATCGGTCTTGACCGCATATTTCAGTGCCGAGTGAATGACGGCGTGATAGTGGATGACGGTGTTGGGCGTAACCCGCCTGAGCATTTCGGAATAAAACATCTGCAAGTGTCGGGCTTCCAGCTCCCGCAAGGTCAGATTCCTTTGGCGGAAGTACGGTCCGACTGGCTTCTTGATCATTGCGGCGTAAGAACTGTATGTTGCCACAGCCAGCCGTCCCTTGGCGATTTCCAGCCATTCCAACAGATAATCGGCAAACAGCATATCGCTGCTCAGGTCGCCCACCTCTTTAGGCGGCTCAAACTCCGCCCGAAGCCTCGCCAGCTCCGCCTCCGCCTTGCGCTTGCTGCCCTTTTCGGGAAGCCCCAGCGAGATCCATTTCGTTTTTCGCTGCCCTCCGGCGTTTTTGTAGTTCAGCACGGCATAATACTTGCCGTTTTTCAAAGTCAGATGTCCTGCTACCATTTTGTTTTCCTCCTGTCTCTTTCTATTTGCAGAACAGAACTCCAAACCGACAGTATCAGTATACCATCGGTTTGGGGTTCTCTCTATTCTGCGAATTGTTTGGTTGCAGCCGTATCGGTACGAATCAGCGGGCATCCCGGTTCCGTTCTCTCTGCCGCTTCAGCAATTCCAGCCCCTTGATGATGTCCCGGCGCATCTGCTCCTCGGTGTAGCCGGAGGGGAAGTATTTCCGCAGCTCCTCCCGCTTGAATTTCAGCTGCTCCTGCTGGTTGGGCTTCGTCTCCGCCAGCACGGCGTAGACTATCTGGTCATCCAGCAAGCCCTCCTGCGCCAGCTTTTTCAGGCGGATGCTCTGGGCGTGGGACGGGGTGCAGTCGTTCAGCGCCATCGCGTCCAGCACCGCCCGCTGCTGATACGAGTCTAAGTAAGAAAGCTCCACCGCCGGGTTGAAGGCGATCTTGCCGTCGTCCACCATCGAAAGCAGCTCGGGAATCAGGTAGGTCAGACGGATATATCGTAATACCTGATTGCGGCTGTCTCCGCCATCTAAACCAATTTTTTCTGCCGTTAGCAACTTCTCCCCAACTTGGGGAGAAGTCATACCCTGATGATTCAGCGCATCCCTTTTCATCTTGTAGGCAAACGCCCTTTCGCTGGGCAGGATGGTCTCCCGCTGCAAGTTGGCATCCACCATTGCGATCACCGCTTCATCGTCAGACAGCTCCCGGACGATGACAGGCATCGTCTCGACGCCCAGCACCTGACACGCCGCCAGTCGCCGGTGACCGGAGATCAGCTCGTAACCGCCGTCCGGCAGCGGCCTTGCCAGCGCCGGGGTGATGGCTCCCACCTTGCGGATGCTCTCAATCATCCGCTGCATCTCCTCGTTGTTCTGCACCTTGAAAGGGTGACCCTTGAACAGGTGCAGCTCGGCCAGTGGAATATTCCGCACCCGCTCCAATTTGGCATCGTCCCGCTCCGCCTGCGTGGAGAACAGATCGTCCAGCGTGGGTAAAGTAAAATCCGATTTTCTCATTGTGTTGTCCTCACTTTCATAGTTTTTTCTTTCGGGGTTTTAGGGCACGCCCTAACGAGTGTTTTTGCGCTCCGGCCCTGCCGGGAGTAAAAGCGCACTGCTCGCTCAGATGACGCAGGCATCGGCGGCAGGGGCACTGTTTGGCTCCGACAGGAGTAAAAACAGTCTGCTCGCTTAGACTGCGCAGGCGTAATTCTCGCTTACTTTAATTCATTCAAAATTGCTTCCAGCCTGCTCAGGATTTCCTCTTTCTGAAGCTGTGGAAGCTCCGCTTTCAGGCCGTTCAGCATCCGAAACAGGCGGTAATCCCGCTCCGTGATGGCCGCTTTGACATCTTTCCCAAGCCCCAGCCGCCGCAAGTATTCCGACAGCGGCAGAGAACAGAACCGGGCATTTTCCAGCAGCTTCTGCTTCTCCTGCTCGGTCACACGGACATTGATCCCGTAGTTTTTGCTGCGCATTTGTTCACCCCCTTTCTTCGGTTTGTGACGGCAATGACGGTTGTGACGGGGATTTTCTTATATAGCGATTCCGGCGTCATTTGCGTCATCGCCGTCACGGCGCAGAAATTTGATGAGTCGGCTTTTGCCTGTGCGCTTGGTGCGATACTCGATGCCCAGCGGCTCCAGCACCTCGAAAGCGAACTGACCGAGATACTTTGTGAACATATTGGGCGTGACCTCCTGCTCATTCATTTCGGTCAGCAACTCCGTGGCCGTGCCTACCCATTCGGTGCGGCACTCCATAAAGTCCACCACCCGAAACAGAAATTTCGGCAGCTCCGCCTTGTGAATGTCCTCGCTGTTCTTGCGCTCCACCAGTTCCCAGACAAGGTCGTTAAACTGCAAGGTCAGTTCCTGATATTCCACATCCCGCCCGCTGACCAGCAGCGTAGCGGCGTTTCCGCTGCGCTTACGGCGCAGGATGAAGTTGGTGTCCGCAGCGCCGATGATGCCGGTGGAGCCGCTGACATCGTTAAAGGGATCGTCGCTGTCTTGCAGCTTTCGCAGGTGATGCACCAGCAAAATGGCGATGTTGAAGCCGTCGGCGATACGCTTGATGGAGGAAATGTCATCGTAATCGTTGCCGTATATTCCCGCCTTTCCGGTGCTGCCTTTGGAGTCACGTACCTTTTGCAGCGTGTCAATGATGACCAGCTTGGTGGCGGGATGCTCGGTCAGGAAATCCGTGATCTGCTCCTCCAGCCCGCCGCCGATCAGCCCGGAGGTCACGGCGAAATACAGGTTGTCCGGGGCGCTGTCGGTGAGGTTGTAGAGCCGATCCTTGATGCGACGCTGGGTGTCCTCAAGGCTCAGATAAAGCACATCGCATTGCAGTGTAGGCAGCCCCCAAATAGAGTTTCCCTGCGCCACTTGCAACCCCAGCCACAGCATCAGCCAGCTTTTGCCGATCTTGCTGGCACCGCTGATGACATTGACACCCTGCGAAATAAGGCCGTCTACGATGAACATCGTCTTGCTCATCGGCGTGGACAGCAAGGTCTCTGCGTCCACGGTTTTCAGTTTGTTGTCCATAGAATTCTCCTTTGTAGAATGTTAGAAGTAGATTTTGGCGGGGGCGAATGGAAACGGCCACCCACCCCCGCTCTGCTGTCCCAAAAGCATTGGAATTCAAGGCTTTCCCGGTGCTTAATGTTCTACGCTGCGCCGCCGTCTGGCGGAGTCTGCCTTCTGTTTGCGCCGGATGGAGTGGCCGCATTCCGGGCAGTACTTCTGCCGGTTGCTGCCGGGTGCAAAGGGCTTTCTGCATCGGTCGCAGAGCCGTGTGCGCTGCCGGTAAATGTCGGCGCAGAGTACCTTGTCGGCGGGCAGAACCGCCCGCCGGAAGTACCTGCACAGCAGCGAATAAGAAATCATCTGCACGCACACACAGCCCTCGCCATCGTCCAGCGGCATGCAATTGCCGCCATCATAGTTGGCGCACAGCCGCCGGATTAACCGGTTACAGCGTGCCCTTTGGGCGGGCGTCAGGCGTTTGATCTCATCCAACCTTCTTCACCTCTTTCTCGATCACATAGTTGATGACGCTGATTTTCGGGATCTTCAGCGTCGTGCCGATCTTCACGGCGTGGATGTACCCATAGTCGATCAGCTTGTAGGCCAGCTTGCGGCTGATGCCCAGCATCTCCCGAAGCTCTTTGACGGTCACGATGTCCGGGTATCCCGGAAACATCATCTGATAAAGCTCTCTGAGCTCTCCTTTCTTCATAGGCTTGAACCTCCTTTGTCTGTTCTGAAACCGCATTTCTGCGACGGTTTTTGCTTGCTGCCGCTCATCCGCATCGTTCCTGCCCCGGAGTCTCACCACGGCGTATCGCTTCTTTGGTGCGCTCTCGTCGCAGCAAGTTCCATATCATTCGCTTCCGCACTCGTGCGAAAGCTCATTCGTTTCACTGCTGCTCCTCTTCCCACAAAATCTTCGATTTTGCGGGAGCCCTGAATTATCGGGAAGTCGTGGCGTCACTTGCCGGAAGCATATCCTTTGGAGGCGGCGATTCAATTCTCAAGGTACACGGGAAAAGTCTCCTCAATAGGTAGCCAGCGGGAATGGCTGTTTTTTAACCCCCTCACTAATCAACTGGGAAAATTTTGGCTCAATCATTTTTCTTGTGGGATTGAAGTGAAGTAGGGTGTGCGTAGCAGCGTCCGTACTGGTATGCTTTTCGTAGCAATCAGCACGGGAGGCTTCGCCATGCAGTACATTCATTTGCCCTCTGGTCTAACCGGGTTTCGCAACTCCAAGACCACCATAGAGATGGCCCAGTCAGGCCGGGAGGTCTACTTGCTGCATGGAAAACTGGAACGGGGCGAGGTTCCTTTCTGTCCTACGTGCGGTCAGAAAATGCACATCCACGGGAGCAGGATCACCATGCTCCGGCACCTGTGCTTTGGCTCCCGTCTTAGCGCAGTCAGCTTTGAGAAGCGGAGGTATCGCTGTCCTTGCTGCGGACATACAGAGATGGAGAGCGTCCCCTTCAAGGCGAACGGCCATAACATCACCCGTGAGCCGTTGCAGTTCACAAGGGATCTTCTGGCCTACGGGTTTACCAACAAGGAGGTATCCGAATTGACTGGCCTCGGTAAAAACACGGTGAAAGAGATTGACCTGCAACGGCTCAAGGACAAGTACACGGTGGACGGCAAAGCCCTCATAAAGCCTGAGAAACAGGCTCGTTTTCTCGGTGTGGACGAGTTTAAGCTGCACAACGGCTACAAGTACGCCTCCCTCATCATCGACATGGAGAGCGGACATATCCTGTGGCTCGCACACGGCAAGCGCAAGCGTACCGTCTATGATTTCATAGATCATGTAGGCGAGGCTTGGATGGACGGCGTGGAGGCCGTTGCCTGTGACATGAACTCGGACTTTCAGGAAGCCTTTGAGGAACGCTGCCCTCATATCCAACCCGTCTTTGACTACTTCCACCTCGTCAAGAACTTCAACGAAAAGGTTGTTGGTGCCATCCGCAAGGACGAGCAGCGGAGGCTTGCTGACGAAGGGAACACAAGGGCTGCTGCCGCGCTAAAGAAAACCAAGTACATTCTCACATCGTCCAAAGACGCCCTTCGCCGCAAGGACGAGGAAGCCGCTGAGGGCAAGGTCATCTCCCGTGGTGGAGAACTATTCCCTCAGCCTGTTGTTGTCCGCAAATCCGGCTATGTCCAGCGATACGAGGAGCTTATCCGACAAAACCGGCTTTTCTTTACTCTGGACATCATCAAGGACAAATTGGCAAGTGCCTACAAGCAGACGGACGAGGCGGCCATGGCGGAAGAAATATCCGACATCATGGATATCTGCACCGTTACGAAGAATAAGCACTTGCTCTGGTTCCGCCGTATTCTCGACGAGCATTTTGAGGGCATTATTGCCCATGCTGCTTTCAATATCTCCGCTGGCAGGATCGAGGGGATCAACAACAAAATCAAGACTCTACGGCGCAAGGGCTACGGCTATCCAGATGACGATTACTTCTTCCTGAAGCTGTTCGATGTCAGCCGGAAACCCTACATCAGAAATCTTTCATCCCACAACTTTTATGATTGACCCAAAATTTTTTTGATTTGTACGAAGGAATTTTGAAAATTTCCTTTGAAAGCCTCTCTACTAACCGACTGGGAAATTTTTTCGGATTTGAACGAAAAAACTTTTGAGAATTTTTCTGCGAACCCTACTACTAATCAACTGGGAACTTTTCGGGCAAATAACAAATGGTTTTTAAAAAATTTTTTTAGTGCCACTCCTACTAACCAATTGGGAACTTTTTCGAGATTTTGGCAAAGTAATTTGAAAAGTCCCCTCAATTTTTCAAAAGGACCCTTCTACTTACTCTGAATAAGGGGTGCCATTTGGCAGGGTGTTTTTCAAAATTCCCCGCAAAAATATTTCTCCCTTCACTTACTCTGAATAAGGGGTGCCGTTTGTGGGGGTGTTTTCGGGAACAATTTGAAATTCTCAGCAAAAAAGGTTTCTCCGCTCAAATCAGTAAACTGAGCGGGGAAACCTTTCACTTTTAATTATAAGATTTTCTTCTAAATCCCTCGTAAATCCGCAATAATCCTTGATAAATCTGCCTTGCTGTGATATACTTAAATTGTATAGTTATAGCTATCGGAAACTGCCTGAAAGTGAGGACATTTTAATGGAACCGACCATCGAACGCTGGTACTCAATGAAAGAGATTTGCAAATACCTCGGCGTCAGCCGTGATACGGTACTCGCCTGGATAGAGAAAAGAAATATGCCCGCTGCGAAAATAGGCCGCCTTTGGAAATTCAAGGTCAGCGAAGTGGACGCCTGGATGAAGTCCGGCGTAGCGGCGGATAAGTAATCTGGATTGGGTGATAAGCTATGAGCTTTATAGATTCGTATAAGCTTCTTGAAAAGCTGTGTGGCGATATGCTGCAAACTCAGCACGGTGTCTCCGCTTATATAGCTGAGATGGAAAGTACCCCAAATGGTTCATATCGGGTGCAAGGCTGGGTCGAAGATCTCAAGTGCCTTAAGCATTACCGCTGGGTCAGAAACCAAATTGTACACGACCCGAATAGCAGCGAGGAAAACAAGTGTTGCCTCAGCGACGCACAATGGATTGACAATTTTTATGATAGGATTATGAAGCAAGATGATCCTCTTGCTATGTATCGAGAGGCGACAAAACCTCGGCCTGTCGCAAAGCCAAAACCGCTCCGCCAATCTCCGCAAGCACAATATACATATTCCGCACGGCCGGTTTACTCAAAAAAGGAAGCGAAAAAAGCCACTGGATGGGTTGTGTTATTGATTGTTATAGTACTTGTCGGACTGTGTTTTGTGCTTAAATACCTTGTAAATTAATCAGGAGGTGCATTATGGCACTGGAAAATAAATTGGGGCTGACAAGCTCCGCCGATCTTGCCCGTGAAGAAGAGCGCATCAGCAAGAAAAAGGCGGTAGAACTCTTTGAAAGCGGCGTGCTTGATGCCCTGCCAGCAGGTAAATTCTCGACCTTGCAGGCAATTCACAAATATCTGTTTGAAGATATTTACGACTTCGCCGGTGAGCTGCGCACGGTGAATCTGGCAAAGGGTAATTTCCGCTTTGCGCCGCTGATGTATCTGGAAGCAGCACTGGCAAACATCGATAAGATGCCGCAGTCCACTTTTGACGAGATCATCGAAAAATATGTGGAAATGAATATTGCCCACCCCTTTCGGGAGGGCAATGGGCGCAGCACCCGCATCTGGCTCGACCATATCCTAAGAACAGAAATCGGCAAGGTCGTGGACTGGAGCAAGGTGGATAAAGAGGATTATCTCCTTGCAATAGAGCGCAGCCCCATCAAGGATGTGGAGATCAAGGTACTGCTGAAGGCGGCACTGACCGATGAGGTGGGCAGCCGTGAGGTGTATATGAAGGGTATTGACCACAGCTACTATTACGAAGGGTACACGACCTTCAAGGCGGAAGATTTGAGCAAGGAATGAGGTGCAGATATGCCGGATCAGAATTGGCAATTTGAACTGGAAGAATATATCAAGCAGGGCGAACCGGACCGGGCCGAAAAAAGTGAAGCGTGGCAGACTGCTATCGGCTTGCAGGCGGTGGATGGGCTGAACACCTCTGCCTATCTGCTGGATACCGCTAAAGATCACATTGAGGGCAAAATCACCATCGATGAAGCCCAGCAGCGCATTCATAGCTATTATGAGCAGCGTACCACCCGCACCGAAATCGAGAACGAAACGAAAGAAGCGGACATTGTTTCCGCCAGAATCGCAAAACTGTTGGGGGAAAAAGCCTTCCAATTCTCGCCTGCCGAGTGGCTCTCCATCCACCGCAGACTGTTTGAAGGCGTGTTCAGTCACGCCGGGCAGATTCGTCAGTATAACATTACCAAGAAAGAATGGGTGCTGAACGGCGAAACAGTTACCTATGCAGATTTTAACAGTATAAAAGATACCTTAGATTATGATTTTGCCACCGAAAAACAGTTTTCCTATGAGGGACTGTCGGTGGAAGCATCAGTGAAGCACCTTGCAAAATTTGCATCGGATATTTGGCAGATTCATCCCTTCGGCGAGGGTAACACAAGAGCCACCGCCGTGTTTATGATTAAGTATATGAAAACCTTTGGGTTCCGTGTCAATAACGATGCGTTCCGTGAAAACTCTTGGTATTTCCGCAACGCACTGGTTCGAGCAAACTATAACGATTTGCAAAAAGGTATTCATTCCACCACAAAATTTTTGGAATTGTTTTTCTCAAACCTTCTGCTCGGTACAAATCATGACCTGAAGAACCGCTATATGCATGTTGATTTTGTGGATGAAAACATTTCCCAAAGTGCCAAAAGCGAAACGCCAAAGTGCCAAATTGACACTTTGAAATGCACTTTAGAAGAACTTGCCGTGTTAGATTTAATAAAAAAGAACCCGTCTGTTAAGCAAACCGAGCTTGCAGAACAAACAGGAAAGTCCGTCAGAAGCATAAAGCGCATTATAGACTCTCTGAAAGAGAAACAATATATCCGTAGAGTTGACGGCAAACGCTACGGTATATGGGAAGTATTAGTATAATACATTTACCACAGCTACCGCTACGAGGGACATACAATGTTTAAAACGGAAGAATTGTAAAATTTCAAAGTATGCAATTGGATACTTTGGAATCTTGAATGCGAAATTTGTAGATGGTTAAAGGGAAATATAATTACGAAAGGAATTTTCTATGGATAGAATCAATAAAACGGAAACGTTATACGAAATACTAAATAGCAAAACCTTCACAATCAATGTATATCAGAGAGAGTATCGCTGGGGAAGAAAGCAGATCGAACAGCTTATCAATGATATTACTGATTGCTTTTTGATGTACTATGACAATAGCAAATTTAAGCACGAGGATACAGATGAAGTAGCTCAATATGGCTATTACTTTATGGGAAGTATTATCCGTACCGGTGATGATTCTACAAAAGAAATCGTTGACGGACAGCAACGGTTAACTTCCTTAACTTTGTTATTGATGTACATTAATAAGATGCTTCACGATCAAGAGAATCATGAACTTGACAGTATGCTCCCCAATATGATTCTTTCCAGTCCTTTCGGTGCAAAGAAAACCTTTAACATTAACGTTCCCGAGCGAAAGGCTTGCATGGACCATTTGTATAAAGGTGAAACAAACTTCCAGCCTACCGATGAAAGCTCTCAAACTCTTCTTGATAGATATTTAGATATTATCGATCTATTTAGAGATGAAATAACTCCTCAAGCGTTGCCCTATTTTGCTTGTTGGGTTATGCACAAAATACTGTTGCTTGAAATTGTCACTCCTTCAGAGCAGGAAGCTCATACGATATTCATTACTATGAACGATCGTGGTTTGAGTTTGAACAGTGCTGAAATGTTAAAGGCCTTTGTTCTTAATGAAGTAAGTGAAGAGGACAAGCTTGAGGTGAATTCTAAGTGGCAAGAGCTTGTCAACAAAATCAAATCAGCATCCGAATCTGAACAAAGTGGTGTTGTTAACACAGCAGATGTAGAGTTCATTTCTATGTGGCTGCGTGGCAATTATGCGACATCGCTCCGTGAAGGTAAAAAAGATGCAGAAGATAAAGACTATGAACTTCTCGGCGAAAAATTCCACGAATGGGTACGACAGAATGCAAAAAAACAGATGGGATTAATCTTGTCTAAAGACTACAAGGAATTTGTACTCAAAGAAATGAGTCAAATGGTAGAGCTATATCTAAACATCAAACAGTACTCTAAAAAACTTACCGCAGGGTTTGAAAGCGTATTTTATAACGCAAATAGAGATTTGAATTATCAAACTCTGCTTATGATTTCTGCTATTGATAAAGACGATGAGCCTTTGGTAGTAAATGAAAAGATTAAATTAATAGCAAAATTTGTTGACATCTTTGCTTCAAACAGAATACTCAATTTCAAAAAAGCAAACTTCAATACAAATAAAGTTTTCTTATTTAAGGTCTTAGTAAATATCAGAAACAAGAGTGTAAAAGAAATTGCCATCGTGCTAACAAAAGCACTGCAAGATGCTAATGTGGGATGGGACAAGTTTGAAGAACTGAATTATGAAAATCAGTTTTTCAAGAGATATACTTTACATTTCATTGCTCGTTTTGCTTCGTGTATCAACATCCAAATGGGCAATCCCTCTGAGTTTGATACATACGTCAATAGAAAAGCTAAAAATCCTTTTGACATTGAGCATATCTTGCCGGATATGTATTCTGATTATTCTGAAGACTTTGCCGACGAACGTGATTTCAACGCAACAAGACACAACATTGGCAATTTAATGATTCTCACTAAAGATAAAAATAGAAGCTATCAGGATATGAAGTATGACCTGAAAGTTCAAAAATATCTTGGTGATAATGTGGTTTTTGCAAAAGCAATGAATTCGCTTTTCTATGAAAACAACCCTCATTTTGTTCCTTTGGCTAAGAAATATGGTATAAAGCCATACGGCAAAATGGATAAAGCTGCTGTTCGTGAGCGTGCCGAAGCCTACCTTAATATTGCTAAGGATATATGGAATATTGACCAAATAAAAATGGAGTTTGGTGGATGGACTGACGAAGAGTATGATGCTGTTTCCTTTGAAACTGCAAAAAAGGTTTTCAACAACGATAACGGAATTGAAGGCAACACCATTTGGGTTATTGCCGGCAATACGGATTACTATGATATAATCGGCGCATTCAACAATATGACACAAATTGAATGGTCTCAGCACGCCAATTATGAGGTTGATGATATTGTATATATTTATCTCACTTTGCCTTATGCGGAGATTTCCTATAAGTGTCGTGTAATTGCCACTAATGTAAATGATCCAGAACGAATTATTGACGATTCTGAATACTACAAAAAAGATGATGCCCTTGCACATAGCGGTAAATATATCCGTTTGGAGTTGTTAAAATCTTATCCTCACAATAGCCTGACACTCAAAGAAATGAAAGAAAAAGGCGTTGTGGCTACATTCCAAGGGCCTACAAAAGCAACTGGTGTTTTAGCTGAATTGTTAAAAGAACTTGATCAAAATATATAATCAAAAAATTTTTCGAGCAACTTGAGGAGGATTAATCCATGAATAATTCATTGGTTAAACAATACATCGATGATCAACCCGTTAAGGTTGTAACTAAACTTGATTTATCAGCAGGAAAATTGGCGTATGATAAAATAATCCAATGCCAAAAACGAACGGATGCCAAACCGGAAGAACTGTGTCGTGCGTATTTATTAACAAAGCTGGTAAATGAGCTTGGCTATGCTCCGGATAAAATAGAGATCGAGCACGAATATACTGCCGGTCGTCCCCACACTATTACAAGCCGTATTGACATCATCGTGAGGGATGCAAACGGTGATGCTTTCCTGTTTATCGAAGTTAAAAACCAGGAAGAATATGCAACTATTGACAAAGATAGTGTTATCGAGGAACAACTTTTTAAGTTGGCGGGTATGGAACGCACCGAAGGGCATGATGTTAAATATTTAGTTTTATACACCACCAACGATGCAAGCGGCTCAATTTCCGATGAGTGTATTATCATCGATAACCAAAAATACCCTACCTACGCTGATTGGGAAGCCGTCCGTGATTTTACAAATACAATACCCGCTCGTTATGGCAAAGCACAGAAAAAGCCATATATAAAAGGTTCCGAAAAAGACTTGGAAACTAATTTTTCGCATGGTATGCTTTTGCAACTTCAAAAAGATTTGCACAACGTTCTTTGGGGTGGTGGCGGAACCGATGATAACGATGTTTTCTCTTCTTTGACAAATCTGATCCTTTCCAAAATACAGGACGAAGACGAGAAGGAAGACGGCGACACTTACGATTTTCAGTCTATGGCATTTGCCAAGGATGGCGATGAGGAATTTGAAACAAATGAGAAGCTCTTTGACCGTATCAATGAGCTTTATCGTCGTGCGCTTAAATCCAAGCTTTATATTTTAGATGAAAAAGAACTTGAAAAATCTTATGTAGTAGATACCAAAAAGTTCTCTTTATCAAAGCTCAAATATGCCGTTCAGAAGTTAGAAGGACTTTCTTTTGTGGACGGCAAAAACAGCTTGAGCGGTAAAGATATATTGGGCGACTTCTTTGAGGGCATTATTCGTGATGGATTCAAACAAAGCAAGGGACAATTTTTCACCCACACAAACATCGTGCGGTTCATGCTCTATGCTATTCAGGCAGACAAGCTTGCGATTAAGCGTATCAAAGATGACAAAGAAATCCCGTATATGATTGACCCCTCAGCAGGCAGCGGAACATTTCTAATTGAGTACATGAAGTTCATTACGGAAAATATGAAGTACCGTAATCGTAATGCTTTGGGCTACAATAATGATCTTGGCACTTCAAGAGCTGTCAAAGACAAAGTAACCTCTGATTGGTTTTTCCCAGATCATAGAGAAAATAAGTGGGCACAAACTTATATTTATGGTTCTGAGATAAACTTTAATCTTGGTACGGCAACGAAGGTCAATATGATCCTTCACGGAGACGGTTCCACTAATATTTTTGTAAAGGATGGTTTGCTTCCGTTTGCTAAATACGAAAAGGAAACAGCACCAAACGCTTTGAATGGAAGTATTAAGGATACGCTTTACCAAGAGCGTGAAGTCAATGGACAGTTCGATTTAATTCTAACAAATCCTCCGTTTAGCGTTGAACTGGACAATGACACCAAGAAAACCATTAAGCATGACTTTATGTTCGGTGAGAAAAAGAATTCAGAAAACCTGTTCATCGAGCGTTGGTATCAGCTTCTTAGGGAAAACGGACGTGTAGCGGCGGTATTGCCTGAAAGCGTATTTGATACAACCGAAAACAAATATATCCGCCTCTTCCTCTATAAATATTTCAAAATAAAAGCAGTTGTATCCTTGCCGCAGTTGGCATTTGAGCCCTATACCTCAACAAAAACAAGCATTCTCTTTGCACAAAAGAAAACAAAAGAAGAGATTGCGGCTTGGAACGAGGCGTGGGATACTGCATCAGAAGACTATTCACAACTTAAAACTCGTGTGGATAATTTGATTTCTGTATATAATGGAAAGAAACTCAAAGCAAAACTTCCGTCTATTAAAAATTTAACCGCTGATGAAGAAGTTGCTCTTCTGCAAAAAATGCTAAAAAATTATATTACAGATAAGGATAAAACACTCGACACAAATGGATTAATTATAAAATATAGGGAGGAGTTGGAATCGCTCTGTAGTCCTGATAAAGACACAAAAGAGACATTTGGATTTGTAAACACATGGTGGGTATTTGGTGAAGTTTCAAAGGCACTAAATTACGATGTGTTTATGGCAGAAACAGATAGTATCGGATACAAGCGTTCAAAACGAGGCGAGAAAGAGATGCCCAATACGCTATTCCGTTTTAATGGAACCGGTGTTATTGTGGATGATGGTGTTAAAGAAACGATTTTGGATTATATGAGAGAAATCCAGTGGGATTGAGGTGTTATCTATGCAACTGTGCCCAACAAAACTGTCGGAACTAAGTGGTGATCCGTTTTTGCGTTGCGACGTTGACAATTTATTGATGCGTCATAAACATCTTTTTATGAACCACAAGCGTTTGGCAGAATTTATTACATTTATTGAAACCGGTAAACCTATTACCAGAGAAGACTATACAGATGTTTCCGAAAATATACACTTTCTTGTGAGAAATATTTCAGGAGGAACCGCTTGTTACAATAATCTTCTGTATATATCGGATGAAAAAGCAGATGAATTAGCTGCCTTTAGGATAGAAACAGGTGATATAGTAATGGCTATATCCTCAAATTGTGGAGCAACTTTCCTGTACGAAGGTGATCGTAGCGAAAACATCACACTTTCACATTATCTATGCAGATTTAGAGTTGATTCTTCACGGTTACGTCCGAAATATTTAGTATATTATCTAAACTCAAGCTTAATGCAGGAATATTTTCGTGGAGTTGAAACAGGAAAAACACAAAAAAATTTATCTAAAGTTTATATCCACGATGCACCTATCTTTGTCCCAAGTATTGAAGAACAGGATGAATTATGTAAACGCATAGCTCCAGTTGAAAGCCAAATAAAAGAGATAGAGAGTAAGATAGTAACCCCGACTATCATTATTGACAATGTGTTTCAACGTGAATTTTCTTTTAATTATGAGCAGTTTTCAGTTCTTAAAAAAATTAAACTTCACTTTCGCAATAGCCATAGTTTGGCGAATAATCTTGATTTGCGTTTTAGCTCAAAATTTCACAGAGATGCTGGAGATTTTGTTGCGCAAGAGTTGAACAGCCGAACATCAAAAAAGATTAAACATTATCTCGCAGAGCCAATTGTGTTGGGTGCAAGTGTCTCACCGGCGGACTATTCTGAGGACGGCGAATTTTGCTATATTTCTATGGCAACGATTAAGAATTGGAAGTTCGATTCAGAAAATGCAAGCACAGTATCAAAGGAGTACTCTGATTCCAAACAAGCCAAAACAGTGCGAAAGAACGATATCATTCTTGCACGTTCCGGCGAAGGAACTATTGGAAAAGTCGCTTTAATTGATGACGATGAACTCCAAGGAGTTTTTGCTGATTTTACAATGCGCATTCGGCTTAAGGACTACAATCCAGAGTTCGCCTATTACTATTTCAGAACAACCTATTTCCAGTATCTAATTGAAATCTATAAAAAGGGCTTAGGCAACAACACAAATATTTTCCCAATAGTCGTGAGGGAATTTCCAATGTTGGATATTTCCTTGGAGGAACAGCAACGCATTGTAGCTGAAATACATTCTGAAATTAAACAGCAAGAAGCAATTAAGTCTGAAATTGCGGAATTGAGATCCAAAATAGATGAGATAATCGATAATGTAGTCATTAATGCAAATTAGCAACTATGCAAGGAGGTTATTAAATGCTAAAGGTTGATGGTGCAATTTATGATACAAACAAAGTAATATGCCGAAACATTTCTGTATTTGATGCCTCCGAGCGAGGATTATTGTCGCAAAACATTTTGGCACAGCTTAGGAACTTTGTTGAGTATATCGTTCAGAAGGTTTATTCGAATGGTGTTGATACCGATCCTAACGATTATCAGGATAAAAAAGCTGCTTGGGAATTTGTTAAAACCAAAGGGGGACTCCGATTCTTAAGCAAATTTCATAATCTTCTTCAAAAGTCGGTGTCTCACTATACCTTTGATGAAGGCGGATCGGAAAGATTGATGCTTAAGTATTATGAGTATCTTCTTAAAATCAAGGTCTTTCTGAAAAACAGGTATAATATGGAAGTCCTCGAAAATATTGATGACTTCCCGTTAAACTTGGACGATAACTTGATGGAGTACTACAGGCAAATTGCTGTTCGTATTGTCAAGCCAAGCCGTTATGCAGTACGTAACCCCTATAATGATCGTGCATACATACAGAAAATTAAACCTTTTTTCGTAAAACATTATATTTTCTACGAAGTAACTTTCACGGTAGCCAATGACAAAGCCAGTAAATTTGATAGAGTAATTGCGTTTACTTCACTTGATCTTTCGGATAATTATGCGGTTAAACTTTCTTTGCACAACGATGTTATTGGTGTGCTTGGTAAAGTTATGCCCATTCAAATTATTGATAGTTGGGAAGCATCAATTCGACCTTGTGAAATAAATCGATTTGCCGATTTTTTCGGTGGTCATACTCAAATTAGTTCTGGCAATAACGAATTCCGTGATTTGATGAAATTCCTTACGGAAACTCGTATGAGCCTTGTTGATTTGGTAACATCATCAGATAAATATTATTTATGGGCGAAAACCAAGTGTACCACTGAAGCTAAAGTTACACATATTTTTGATCTTCTTGACAAATCCCGTGATTTCATAAAGGATAGTGCTCCCGGAAGTAATATTATTCGTTACTTTCTCCACAAAATGAACAACAAGATAATGAGGCGTCAATATAGCCGAGAATCTTGTGAAATGTTATCTAATTTACATTTGCGTTGGGGATGTATACCATTTGACAAAATGCCATATGCCACGTCTTTGATTAAACATAACCCACGAATTTATGATTTGTTTGAATGTATCAATCCAAGCAACAGAGAGCATGAATTCCTTGCTCGTGCAATACAAAATAACACCGAGCAAAATGGTGTTTTATTTACACCTTTAACTGATTTAGAACGATTTGACGATATAAATGGTTTAATAAGAAAATACAACTCTCTTGTATATGCAAGAAAACATGCAGAGCGTTATCTTTGCATTTACAAAGACCATTTATATATGAAGGGGTATGTTGACGATACAACGAAAATCATAAAAAAGCTAAAAGAGTTATCTTCAACTGGGATGTCTGGTTACAGTGATTTCGTAGAATCATGGCTATCTAAGAATCCTTCTTACCGAATTGATAGCAAAGAAAAGCTCAATGCTCTTAAAGCGATATTTTCGGATTCTCACATTGCTCTAATTTATGGTTCGGCGGGAACCGGAAAATCAACTCTTATTAATCATATTTCGAATCTCTATAATGATCGCAAAAAGCTGTATTTGGCAAATACAAATCCTGCTGTAGATAACATGCGCCGAAAGGTAAATGCAGGTAATTGTGACTTTAAAACTATTGCTAAATTTTTGTCTGATTATAACACTGATACAGAATGCGATATCTTGTTTATCGATGAGTGTAGTACGGTGAGCAATAAAGATATGCGAGACATTCTGGAGAAGGCTACTTTTAAACTCCTTGTATTAGTTGGGGATGTGTTCCAGATTGAAGCGATATCATTTGGAAATTGGTTTAGCATTGCACGTACTTTCGTGCCGGAGACATCTGTTTCTGAATTATCAAAACCATACCGCAGCACCAATGAAAGGTTGCTTACCATCTGGGATAGAGTTAGAAAACTTCAAGACGATATTCTTGAACCGCTGGTTAAAGGTAAATATACTGTAAGGTTAGATGAATCAATTTTTGAGCACTCGGAAGATGATGAAATTATATTGTGTTTAAATTACGATGGACTTTACGGCATTAACAATATCAATAGATTCTTGCAGAGTAATAATTCCAATCCTGAAATTGTTTGGGGAATCAATACATATAAAATAGGAGATCCTGTTTTATTCAATGAATCGGACAGATTTGCGCCTTTGATATACAACAACATGAAAGGCCGCATAAAGGATATTGAACCAACTGAAAACAAAATCCGTTTTGATGTAGAACTGGATATTGCTATTACTGATTGGGAAGCAGAAGATTATGATTTCACCTTAGTTGGTACATCTGATAATGGCAATTCTATTATTAGTTTTTGGGTGGACAAGTATCTTAGCACCGATGATGATACTGATTCTTCAGATGCTATTGTACCTTTCCAAGTAGCATATGCGGTATCAATTCACAAAGCTCAAGGTTTGGAATATAAATCAGTAAAGATTGTTATTACAAATGAAGTTGAGGAACTTATTACCCACAACATCTTTTACACTGCAATAACTCGTGCAAAAGAAGATTTAAAAATTTATTGGACTCCGGAAACGGAGAAAAAAATTCTTGAGGGGCTATCCTTAAGGAACTATAAAAAAGATGCGGCTCTGCTTGCTGCAATGCAAAGCCTATAAGAGTAAAGATTCAAAAGGATGTGATTCGAATAATGTATGTCCACTCTGTGAAATTGACCAATTTTAAATCATTTGGTGATTATAAGGAAAACGAGGTAATAGTTGAACCTAGGATTACTGCTATTGTGGGAAAAAATGAAAGCGGTAAAAGTAATGTTTTAGATGGGTTATCTCAAATTCGGTTTAGAATTAGAAATAATGCTGCTTTTAATCAAGATAATATTAACCGAAACTCGACGACCGGAACCGAAAATAAATATTCGATTGTGTTAAAACCAACATCTAATGATATTAATATGGGTATTTCAGCTGATACACGAATTGAAATCACCAAAAACAGTTATTCGGCAACAGGTGGATTACTTGAGTTTTATCTATCAACTTTTTATCCGTTAATAGATGAAATATTTGAACTATTAGGTGCATTGAACGCTAACCCACTTCAACTCAAGGATCAAGAGTGGTCAAACTATCAAGTATACTATAATGAGATTAAAAATCGTGATAAGATAGATATTCCACTGAGAACGAATGCTTTTGACTTTTTAAGTAGAAAAGCGGAAAAGATAGCAGCAGATAAACGTGAACAGCTTATTGAAAAGTCTAATCAAGCAAAAGAGCAGTGGTCAGAATTAATCAATAAACTACCAGTTTTCTTTTATAGAAAATCAGATAAACATCTTAATACTACCTACAAATTTGAGGATATAGATAAAGAACTTAAAAATCCAAATTCTTATCCCAATAGTTTATTAAGCAATCTCATAAAAGTTATAGGTATTACTAATGATGAGTTTTTATTGGCTTCTCGCTCAGGAATGACAAACACTCAGGAAAGCCTCCGTAGAAAAATCAATCGAATGATTAACGAAAAAATCAATCAAAAGTTTAATGCTTTTTACGGAACGGAAGAGATTTTTCTTGATATGGGATTTAATAATGGAACTATCTCGTTTGTTATCCAATCTAACAATGGTTCATCGTTAATGCTATCCGAAAGAAGCAACGGTTTAAGGTGGTATTTAGAAACATTTATCGATGCCAAAGCAAACGATATTTTAGATAGGAATACCATATATTTATTGGATGAGCCCGGAACTTCACTCCATGTCAATGCACAAAGAGAATTGCTGAATTTGTTCGGTCACTTGGCTGACCAAGGAAATCAGATTATTTATACAACTCATTCGCCTTATATGTTAGATACCGAAAATGAAGGCGTACATAGAATCAGAGCCGTAGTTAAAGACGAAGAAGGATTTTCATATATATACAAAACTGTATATGATCCTAGAATTGCCCCTGAAACTCAGCAGGACACGTTGTCCCCCATTGTTAGTGCATTAGGAATGAGTATACAGCATACATTTGGCCCTGCCAAAGATAAAATCAATATTGTAACCGAGGGAATGAGCGACTATATTTTCGTATGCACAATGGCTAAAATGTTGAATATTAATTCTAACAAATATGTTATTATCCCTTCAGTTGGTGCATCTAATTGTGTTAACATTTGCACGATATTACAAGGTTGGAATTGTAAATATATAGCTGTACTTGATTATGATGAAGCAGGTGTTGAATCTGGTGGCGAATATATGCGTAAAAATCTATGTTCCGAATACAAAAGACAATATTGCTACTTATTAGATGCATCTCAAGATGATATAGATAAGCGCTTATATAAAAGTTCAAAATTTATGATTGAAGATTTAATGATACGCTCGGAGATTGATAGATTTTGTTTAGAAAGCAATTGCGGTAATTGCGATAAAACGCTAACTGCAAAACTTATGTCTAATGCAATCGAGGCTGGGTCATTCACTTTATCGGAAGATACCAAAAAGAACTTCAAAAAATTATTTGATAGAATATTCTCATATTTTGTTTAATAATTAAAAATATATCAGGAAAGCTTTTGAATAACAACAGAGGCACGAGAGGTTGACTCTCGTGCCTCTGTTGTTATGTATAGATAATTTCTTTAAAAATTATTTCTGTGGCTACACCGCGAATATTGTTCATCTTCCACACCCATGCCATTTGGTCAGCAGCTTTGAGCTGTTCGGTTACGCCTTCTTTTTCGGCAAGTTCTTTTACCAGCCGGAGAAAAAGTTGTTGTGCCTGTTCTTCGATGTCGGCAAGGTGGGAATGGAGCTTGCAAAAAGTGAAAAGATTGAAATATAAAACTTTGCGGTGGTGCTTTAAGTAGTTCAGTCTGCGCTGTCTCCATACGCCGATAGGGCGTTCTTCTTCGGCGGGTAAAGTAAGATTAGGCAATCGGTAATCACCTTGCATTGTGTATGTGCCGCCGGATTGTTCGAATATTGATTTCATATAGTAAAACCTCCTATTGTGCTCAAAACGATTTCCCAAAATGCTCAATTACAAAAAATACAACGAACATTCTGCTGTTCATGACACTTTTTACAACGAACATTGAAAATGAATCATTTTTTCGAAATAGAATTACTCTTTAAGCAAATCTTGAAACGGTGTTTCGGTTGAGGCAAAAGCTTCATAGGCGAAGTTGGCACCGAGGCGGAAACCCATAATGAAACTGTCGAGATTGGATTGGCCGTTGGCAACACCCCAAGCATTCACATAGTCGAGAAGCCATTTCTTCGGCTTGTCGGTCAGGGCGTTTGTCAGCAAATCCTCGTTCTTCATCAGGATTTCCATTTGCTTTTGTACCGCTTTATTTTCTTTGGTACTGCGTGCCTACGGATCAATATTTTCGTAGTAAAACTCTTCTATAAACCATGACATAAATAATGCACCTGCCTTTCGATTACAGCTTAGCAAAATCGAAAAGCAGGTGCGAGTATGCGAATTTTCAAATCGCACATTGGTATTGTTTTAGTATCTGGGGTCAGTCGTCATCTTCATCATCAAATAAAGAATTACGGCATTCTTCCTCTTCACGACGATATTCGCTATCATCCCAATTGTAAACATATTCGCCTCGGTCAATACTGAAGCCATCTTTTTCGATGTATTCATATTCGCCGGACTCATAATTAAAACACCACTTGGCCATTTTTATTCATCCTCCATTCCGAGTACATAAAAAAGCATTCTAAAAGCAGAATCTTTCTTTGCTTCTTTTTTTGATGAGGATGTCCCATCGAAGTAATAATCTTCTTCCGCTATACGACATTCGCAATTCCAAATAGGATTACCATTGTTATCATATGTCTCCTTAAACTCATAAGTAGGAATGGAAAAATAACCTCTTCGTGCCAATGTTTCAAGTTGGTTAATTGCATCATCACGGTTAGGATTTTCAATTTCGTCACGGATAGATGGAAGCATATCATTTCTCTCTAAATACTCATACGCTAATTTGCAAGCAGCCATTCTCGCCTCACGGATAGACACACCGAAGCCGCAAAACACCGGTAGAGAATCAAGCAGTTTGAGGTAACAATGATATTTAAGCTTAGAATAGTTGTAATCTAACGGAAAGCTTTGATATATAGTGTTATCCTCTTTTAAATACCAAGTCGATGAGTAAGAAGCTTCTTTGTATTTGTACCAAGGAATGCACCCATTCTCGTTCATTTCCCATTCCTGAATAAGTCGCACATAATTGGTGTCGGTATCATTAATTAGAAAGTCTTCGGGCACAAGCATTACTTCAACCACTTTTTGCAAGTCCTTCAGATTCCATCCTGAATCGATCGCAACAGCTCCGATAATAGCTTCAAACAAATCTTCTTTTACGGAATCTTCTTGGTTGATATTATTCTGTATATCGCCCTTCCCCATAATAAGATGTTCGGAAAAACCAAGTTCATCCATTCGGCGAGCCAATGCTTTTTTATTCACCATTCGACTTTTGATTTTAGATAGGTCATCTTCGTCATAGTCACAGCCGAAACTATTTACTGCCGGCGCTTCGTAACCCTCTTGATTACGTTTGAATTCTTGTTCCCAAACAGAAATCTTTGTTCCGTCAATCGGATCCCCATTTGCTAAATACCCGTACTTCTGAATAAGCAGTTTAACAACCATAAAATCAAGTGCTTTGTCTCCAATGAACTCGAGCACCTCATTGTTTTCACCGCCGTTCTCTGCAGTATATGAGCGACGAGTGAAAGCTTGCTGCAACAAATCAAGATTTTTAAAATCATACCCGATTTGTCCCTGCACCATTTTCCATACTAATTCTTTTTCCATAATAAAAAATCCTTTCGGTAATGTATTTTACCAAAAGGCATAATAATAGCCTGACAAAAACACTTTCCCTGTGAGAATAGGAAAGACAATGCCAGACATATATCATTAAATTTAATTCTTTGTTTCCGTTTGTTTACTCGGGCTCACTTTCATAAACAGGAATAAACACTAAGATACAATGTTTCAAATTTAATGTATTACGCCCTCAAGCATATTCATTATACCTAAATCACGAAAACAATGCAAGTATTTTATTAAAAACCATCTCCTTTGTGGCTATCAAACACAAAGGAGATGCAGAAATATATTAAGTTTTATTTTCTATGCTTCATCTTCCGGCTAAAATCATTCAGCGTCTGGATATGCCAGAGGCTTTTGCGGGTGATGGAGCGGAAGGTCAGGGAGCAGAAGAAATCCACAAGAAAGATTTTCGGGATACAGAACTTCACTCCCTTTTGAAAGGCTTTCAGCGACCCGCGGCTGCACCAGTTGTGGACGGTGGTCAGGGTGTAGCCGGTCAGGGCCACCACATCCTTTACTGTGACCACATCCGGGTATTTGCGCAGCAGCTTTTCATAGTAGCTGTGCATCTGCCGCAGCGTGTCCTCCGGCAGCTCCTTGGAGAGCCTCGCCACATAGTGGGTGCCGTACCATCCCTTCGGCGCAGAGTAGAGTTCGGGAAAGATCGCCCGCTCCTCCAAATATGCTTTCACATCCTCTTTTCGGATTTTATAGCACCGGGTTTTCTTACCCGACCACTCACAGGGCACCTTGCCGCTTTTGAGCAGGTGCAGCGCCGTGGACTTGCTGATGTGGCAGATGCGGAAGAACTGCTCCTTGTTCATCACCTCGGGAACGCTGTCCCAGTTAACGGGGAATACATCCATTTGTAACACCTCAAAAATAGATTTTCGTCGGTTGGAAGCTCTATTCTGCAGTGTATAGCCGTCTCCCGGTTTTTCTCTCCTATCTTCCCGCATTTCTCTCCAAAATCGGGAAAAATGCCGATTTGAACCCACTTTCAAAAAAGCCCGTCCCGCAAGGCTTTCCGAGCGAAAAATCCTGATTTCAAGCGGCTTTCGGCGGGTACGGGGCTTACAGAAACGACCCCAAAACGGGCATCCCCGTCACAGTTGCAGAAAAGACTCGAAATCAGTTTGTGGGCAACCACACGTGGGTTCGAATCCCACCCGCTGCGCCAGCGACGGAGCAGGGCTTGCCCTGCTCCGTTGCCTTTTTCCACTCCCAAAAAAGGGACGCCCTCCCAGACGGCGTCCCTTTTCACATCTCCTAACGCGAGGCACCCCCGGCGTATGCCGGGGGTGCCGTCCTTATTTCTCTTCCCATTCCTTACAGGAGGGAGTAATTCACGATCAGACCTGCGAACACGATGGACACCATGCTCAGCAGCTTGATGAGGATGTTGATGGCGGGACCGGAGGTGTCCTTGAAGGGATCGCCCACGGTGTCGCCCACGACGCCGGCCTTGTGGCACTCGCTGCCCTTGCCGCCGAAGTTGCCCGCCTCGATGTACTTCTTGGCGTTGTCCCATGCGCCGCCGGAGTTAGCCATGTAGATCGCCATGAGGAAGCCGGTAACGGTGGCACCGGCCAGCAGACCGACCACACCCTTGAAGCCCAGCACCATACCCACGACGATAGGCGTGACCACGGCGATCACGGTGGGCAGCACCATTTCCTTCAGGCTGGCCTTGGTGCACAGATCCACGCAGCGCGCGTAGTCGGGATCCGCCTTGCCCTCCATCAGACCGGTGATCTCCTTGAACTGGCGGCGCACCTCCAGCACGACGCTCTGCGCGGCGCGGCCCACGGAGTTCATGGTCAGCGCGGCGAACACGAAGGGCAGGCATGCGCCGATGAACAGACCCACCAGCACCACGGGGTTCATCAGGGAGAAATCCTCGAAGGTAACGTCCGCGCCCACTTCCTTGACCTTCTCGATGTAGGAGGCCATGAGAGCCAGAGCGGTCAGAGCGGCAGAGCCGATAGCGAAGCCCTTGCCGGTGGCGGCGGTGGTGTTGCCCAGAGAGTCCAGCGCGTCTGTGCGCTTGCGGACCTCCGGCTCCAGACCGGCCATCTCGGCGATACCGCCGGCGTTGTCCGCCACGGGGCCGTAGGCGTCAGTTGCCAGCGTGATACCCAGCGTGGACAGCATACCCACGGCAGCCAGCGCGATACCGTACAGACCCATACCGGTGCTGGCTGCGCCGCCGGACAGGAAGAACGCCAGCAGGATGCAGATCGCCACGATGATGATGGGCACCGCGGTGGACAGCATACCCAGACCCAGACCGCCGATGATGATGGTGGCGGCACCGGTCTGGCTCTTGCTGCTCAGCTCCTGGGTGGGCTTAAAGGTGTCGGAGGTGTAATACTCGGTGGCCTTACCGATGAGCACGCCGGCCACCAGACCGGACAGGATCGCCACGTACAGACCCCAGTGCTCGATACCCAGCAGCTTCCAGACGAGGAAGAAGGAGATGATGGCGATAAGCACGGCGGCGAGGTTGGTGCCGCGGGACAGAGCCTTCAGCAGCGTGCGCTGGTCGGCGTCCTCCTTGGTCTTGACGAAGAAGGAGCCGATGATGGAGCAGATAATGCCCACCGCCGCCATGACCATGGGGATCGCCATGGCCTTGAACGCCTGATCGGAGAAGGCGGCAACGCCCAGAGCGGAGGCGGAGATGATGGAGCCCACATAGGACTCGTACAGGTCGGCACCCATACCGGCCACATCGCCTACGTTGTCGCCCACGTTGTCGGCGATAACGGCGGGATTGCGGGGGTCATCCTCGGGGATACCGGCTTCCACCTTACCCACCAGGTCGGCACCCACGTCGGCGGCCTTGGTGAAGATACCGCCGCCCACACGGGCGAACAGAGCCATGGAGCTGGCACCCATGCCGAAGGTCAGCATGGCACTGGTGATGTCCGCCGCCTCCAGATGGAACACGAAGCGCAGCAGCATGAACCAGACGGAGATGTCCAGCAGACCGAGACCCACCACGGTGAAGCCCATGACGGAGCCGGCGGAGAACGCCACCCGCAGACCCTTGTTCAGACCCTCGCGGCAGGCGTTGGCGGTGCGGCAGTTGGACTTGGTGGCGATCCGCATCCCCACGAAGCCGCTGAGACCGGAGAAGAAACCGCCGGTCAGGAAGGCGAAGGGCACGAACCAGGTCAGCAGATGGCAGGCAGCCATGATGCACAGCACCACGATCATGCAGGCGAAGAAGATACCGACGACGGTGTACTGCCGCCGCAGGTAGGCGTTTGCTCCCTCACGGATGGAGCGGGAGATCTTGCTCATCAGAGGGGTGCCCTCCTCAAAGCGCAGCACCTTTTTGCCTGTGAACAGGGCAAACAAAAGTGCGATGACGGACCCGATAAAGGTCGCCAAGACGAGATACTTTTCCATGTGCATTTGTGAATTCCTCTTTCCCCCCGGCGTTCCGCGCCGGGAATTTGCTATTTGTTCCGGGAAACATTATAAAAAAGGAAAATCCATCCGTCAAATTTTCAAACTTTTTTTTGGACGTGCTGAAAATATGTTGGGAATCGTCCGTCAAAATCACCACAACTTTTTATGCAGGAACGAATGGATTTTCTGTCATTTTTCGGCGGTTTTTCTCCGGGTCAAAAGGTAGTACCATACGTTCTGTATGTATTTTTTCTCGCCGTAATTGTGGATTTTCCCACAAATAAAATTTTTTTGCAGCACTTTTCGAAGCAAAAATGAAAAAATATCCGCGAAAAACGCGGAAAATCTTTTTTTGCACTTTTCCGCGGCAGTCTCCGCCACTCCTGAACCGTGCCGACGGGAACATTTGCTGTTTTGCACAAATGGTTTTCGCAACAAGTTTCGCGGCAGGACGCGCCCACCGCGCAGAAGTTTTACGGGGAAATTTCGCCGTTGTTGCACGTTTCCGGGCAACAAAACCGCAAAAAACACCTGCGGGCAGAGTGCGGCATACGATGGTATGGAGCACCGGGAAAAAATAAGGGAGGATACAAAGGATGAAAAACGAAAATTCTGTGATCGCTATTCTGGCGGCGGCAGGGGGCGCGCTGTGCAGCTATGGGGCAAAGCTGGTGGTGCCGCTGGCGGTGCTGCTGCTGGTGATGGTGGCGGACTATGTGAGCGGCATGGCAAAGGCGTGGAGCACCGGGACGCTGTGCTCCAAGATCGGGCTGCGCGGTATTCTGAAAAAGCTGGGCTATCTGGTGCTGGTGGGCGTGGCAGGCGTGGTGGACTGGCTGGTGCGCTACGGTCTGGCGCAGACCGGCGTGGAGGTGACGTTCCAGTTTTTGGTGGCGGCAATGGTGATCGTGTGGCTCATTATCAACGAGCTGCTCTCCATTCTGGAGAACGTGGCGGCCATCGGAGGGCCGGTGCCTGCGTTCCTGCAAAAGCTGCTGGGCAGACTGAAAAACGCGGTGGAGAAGAAGGCGGAGGACGAAAATGCAGATCATTGAAATGACCTATCCGTGGGCGGGAACGCTGGCAAAGCGCGGCGTTACGCGGCGTATTATCCTGCACCACGCGGCGGCGGTGACGTGTACGCCGCAGCAGGTGCACCGCTGGCATCTGGCGAACGGATGGGTGGGGATCGGGTATCATTTCTTCGTGCGGAAGGACGGAAAAGTGTACCGGGGCAGACCGGAGGACGCGGTGGGGGCGCACGCGGGGAACAACAATTCTGACAGCATCGGCGTGTGCTTCGAGGGCAGCTTCGACAAGGAGGAAATGCCGGAGGTGCAGAAGAACGCGGGGCGGGAGCTGGTGGCGTACCTGAAGGAAAAGTACGGCATTACCAAGGTGCAGAAGCACAGCGACGTGAACGCCACGGGGTGCCCCGGCGGGCACTTCCCCTTCGGCGAGATCGCAGGAGAGGAGGGCGCAAAGCCTTCTGCCACAACGGTTTCCATGGACAGCACAGGGGTGACGCTGCCCCTGCTGGGGCGGGGGAGCCGGGGGCAGACGGTGCGGCTTTTGCAGGCGGCACTGGCGGGGCTCGGCTACGGCGCGCTGGCGGCGGACGGTATCTTCGGAGACAACACGGCGGGCGCGGTGAAGCGGTTCCAGGCGGCGGAGGCACTGGCGGCGGACGGTATTGTGGGTCGCGATACGTGGCACAAGCTGCTGGGAATTTAGCGAAAAATAATGCTGACATCCAGGTGACGTCACCCCGGGGTAAGCTTGTACAAGGAGTTGATGTTCAACTTGAACGCACGGTGTTGAACGACAGGTCGGAGAAGAAAAAGGAAAAATCAGCTAAGGGTGGGGCAGGGTGCCGAAAAAACGGCTCTCTGCCCCGCCATTTTTTTGCAAATTTTTAAGGGACGTTAAAAAATTGCCCCGGTTTTCTTGCTTTTGGCAAAATATATGGTATACTGTTATTGCTCATAATGTGCTGTCATGCGCCGTATGAACTGCGCCGCCTGCGGGCAAGCTATACACGGCGCAGCTGACGTCATGGAACAGCCGGCACATCAGGAGCACCGAAGACTTGAAAAGAGGGATTTTGCCTTGAATAAATACATGATACGCGGCGGACGTGAGCTTTTCGGAGAGGTGACGGTCAGCGGCGCGAAAAATGCCGCCGTTGCCATCATTCCCGCCGCGCTGCTGGTGGACGGCGTATGCCGTATTGAGAACATTCCCCAGATCAGCGACGTGACGCTGTTCTTCTCCATTCTGGAGGAGCTGGGGGCGAGGGTGCGGGTGCTGAACCGGCACGCCATTGAGATCGACTGCCACGCCATCCACTCCACCCGTCCGTCCTATGATCTGGCAAGGCGCATCCGCGCCAGCTACTATCTGCTGGGCGCGCTGCTGGGGCGGTTCGGGCAGGCCACCGTCGCCATGCCGGGAGGCTGCAACTTCGGCGTGCGCCCCATCGACCAGCACATCAAGGGCTTTACCACCATGGGCGCGGAGGTGACGGTGGAGGGAGGCTTCATCCACACCGCCGCCAAGAACGGACGGCTGGTGGGCGCGCCGGTATATCTGGACGTGGTGAGCGTGGGCGCGACCATGAATATTATGATGGCCGCCGTGCTGGCGCAGGGCGTGACCACCATCGAGAACGCCGCCAAGGAGCCGCATATCGTGGATCTGGCGAACTTCCTGAACTCCATGGGCGCGGACATCAAGGGCGCGGGCACCGACTCCGTTAAGATTCGCGGCGTGGAGCGGCTCACCGGCGGCAGCTACTGCATTATTCCCGATCAGATCGAGGCGGGCACCTATATGGCGGCGGTCGCCGCCACCGGCGGACAGCTGCTGCTGAAAAACGTCATTCCCAAGCACATGGAGTGCATCAGCGCGAAGCTGATGGAGATGGGCGTTTCCGTGACGGAGGAGGACGACACGCTGCTGGTGCGCCGGAGCGGCCCGCTGGTGAAAACCAACGTCAAGACGCTGCCCTATCCCGGCTTCCCCACGGATATGCAGCCCCAGATCACGGCGGTGCTGGCACTGGCGGAGGGGACAAGCCTTGTGACCGAGGGCGTATACGGCGCGAATCGGTTCAAGTATGTGGACGAGCTGAAGCGGCTGGGCGCACACATCCAGGTGGATGGCAAGGTCGCCGTGGTGGAGGGCGTGAAGCAGCTGGTGGGTGCGCCCATCCAGGCCTGCGACCTGCGCGCCGGTGCGGCGTTGGTCATCGCCGGTCTGGCTGCCCACGGCACCACGGAGCTGAGCCACATCCAGTATATCGAGAGAGGCTATGAGGATCTGGTGGGTAAGCTGCGGGCTGTGGGTGCGGACATCTCCATTGTGGACGTGCCCGACGAGAGCGACGCAGAGACACACGCAGGATAAAGCGGTTACGGAAATACGTCCGCTGCGAGAGGCCGCGGCACACGCGGCGACCCCTCGCGGCGGACGTTTTTTTCACGGAAAGGATACATAGATTGTTGACGGTACATATATTAGCCAGCGGCTCCGAGGGAAACTGCCTGCTGGTCAGCGGAGGCGGCGTACACCTGCTGGTGGACGCGGGGATCTCCGCAAGGCGCATTACGGCGGGGCTGCGGGAGCTGGAGCTGTCGCCCTGCGATGTGGACGGGGTGCTGCTGACCCATGAGCACAGCGACCACACGGCGGGGCTTGGCACGCTGACGAAGCACCACCGCCTGCCCCTGTACGCCAGCGGCGGCACCGCCGAGGCGGTGCGGTGCCGGGTACCCGGTGCGTCGGAGGTGCTGCGGGTCATCCCGCGGCAGGGGGTGTTCTCCATCGGCGAAATGCTGGTGACATCGTTCCCCACCAGCCACGACGCGTCGGAGAGCGTGGACTATCGCTTCGACTGCGGCGACGAATCGATGGGCGTGCTGACGGACACGGGGTACGTGACGGAGGAGGCGGAGGCGGCTCTGCGGGGCGTGGGGCTGCTGGTGCTGGAGAGCAACCACGACGAGGAGTGGCTGCTGTCGGGCCCGTACCCGTACTATCTGAAGCAGCGGATACTGGGGCGGCGCGGCCATCTGTCCAACGACGCGGCGGCCTGCTTTGCCCGGTGGATGGCGGAGGAGGGCACGAGACAGTTCGTGCTGGCACATCTGAGTAAGGAGAACAACACGCCGGAGAAGGCGCGGCAGACGGTGTCCTACGCGCTGGACGGACTGGACGCGGCGGTGACGGTCGCCCCGCGAGGGGAGGTCAGCGGCCCGTATACGGCGGAGGTGCGTGTATGCAGAGAGTAACGGTGCTGTGCGTGGGCAAGCTAAAGGAGAGGTTCTACACCGACGCGGCGGCGGAGTACGTGAAGCGGTTGCAGCGGTACTGCAAGCTGGACGTGGTGGAGCTGCCGGAGTGCAGGCTGTCGGAGGAGCCGTCGCCCGCCGAGATCCGGAGGGCGTTGCAGACGGAGGGGAGTGCCATACGGGAGAGACTGCCCAAGGGCGGCGCGGTGGTGGCACTGTGCATCGAGGGGAAGCCCTGCTCCAGCGAGGAGCTGAGCCGGCGGCTGGCGGACTTCGGCGTGCAGGGAAGGACACAGATCACCTTTTTGATCGGCGGCAGCGTGGGGCTGGACGAGGACGTGAAGAAGCTGGCGGACTGGCGGCTGTCCATGTCGCCCATGACGTTCCCGCACCACATGGCGCGGATCATGCTGCTGGAGCAGATCTACCGGGCGTATCAGATCGCCGCCGGGACAAAATACCATAAATAGGAGGCAGACTATGGAGAATTGGAGCTTCAACGGAAAGCCGGACATCCCGGCATGGCCGAGGGACGAGAGGGGACAGGAGGAGAAGGCGGTGCTGCTGACGCAGACCTTCGACTCGCCCGCCCATACGGATATGATCATCTCGCTGCTGGCGGCTTACGGCATACCCTGCTTCAAATACTACGATCTGGACGGCGGCGCGGGGAAGGTCATCAACGGCTTTTCCGGGTACGGCGCAAGCCTGTATGTGCCGCTTTCGCGGCTGGAGGAGGCAAAGGAGCTGATGGAGTCCGAGCCGGTGACGGACGAGGAGACAGAGGAACACGCCTGAAAGGAGATTTGTATATGCTGGAGTATCGGAAGGAGTATGAGCGTTGGCTGCACAGCAGCGCGCTGAACGAGGACGAGCGGGCGGAGCTGGAGAGCATCGCCGGGGACGAGAAGGAGATCGAGAGCCGGTTCTACGGGCCGCTGGAATTCGGCACCGCAGGGCTGCGGGGCACCATGAAGGTGGGACTGCACCAGATGAACGTACACGTCATCCGGTGGGCGACGCAGGGCTTCGCCGAGGTCATCGCCGCCGAGGGGGAGGACGCCAAGGAGAGGGGCGTCGCCATCTGCATGGACTGCCGGGTGAACAGCACGGTGTTCGCCCGCGCCGCCGCGGAGGTGTGCGCCGCCAACGGGATCCGGGTGCGGATCTTCGAGTCGCTGCGTCCCACGCCGGAGCTGAGCTTCGCCGTGCGGTACTACGGGTGCCAGGCGGGCATCAATGTGACCGCCAGCCACAATCCCAAGGAGTACAACGGGTATAAGATCTACTGGGCGGACGGCGCGCAGCTGCCGCCCCAGCACGCGGCGGCTATCGCGGCGCGTCTGGAGAAGATCGATATTTTCACCGGCGTGAAGCGCGTGGACTTCGACGAGGCGATGAAGCGCGGGATGATCTCCCTGCTGGGCGAGGAGACGGACAAGATGTTCATGGCCAACGTGATGGCGATGGTCAACGACCGCACCTCCGTGGCGCAGGTGGCGGACACGTTTAAGGTGGTGTTCACGCCGTTCCACGGGTGCGGCTGGAAGCTGGTGCCGGAGGCTCTGCGGGGGCTGGGCGTGAAGAAGGTGTACTGCGTGGAGCAGCAGATGGTGCTGGACGGCACGTTCCCCACGGTGGAGTCCCCCAATCCGGAGAATCCGGAGGGGTTCTATCTCGCCATCGAGCTGGCGGACAAGGTGGGCGCGGACTTTATCCTCGGCACCGACCCGGACAGTGACCGGGTGGGGATCATGGTGCGGGGCGCGGACGGGAAGTTCTTCCCGGTCACGGGGAACCAGACCGGCGTGCTGCTGCTGGACTATCTGATCGGTGCCATGCGCCGCTCCGGAAAGATGCCGGAGAAGCCGTATTTCCTCAAGACCATCGTGACCACGGAGATGGCACGGAGAGTGGCGGAGAGCAACGGCGTGGCGTGCTGCGATACGTTCACCGGCTTCAAGTTCATGGCGGAGAAGAAAAACGAGCTGGAGAGCAGCGGCGAGGGACATGTGATCATGTCCTACGAGGAGAGCTACGGCTATATGCTGGGTGACTACGTGCGGGACAAGGACGCCGTGACCGCATCGCTGCTGCTGACGGAGATGACCGCATGGTACGCCGCGCAGGGAATGACGCTGTGCGACGCGTTGCAGGCGTTGTACGAGAAGTACGGCTGGTACGGCGAAAAGACGCACAATCTTGTGATGCCGGGGCTGGACGGTCTGGAGAAGATGGCCGCGCTGATGCAGTCGCTGCGGAGCGCGCCTCCGGCGGAGATCGCCGGGGTGGCTGTCGCCGTGCGGAAGGACTATCAGGACGGCAGCAGCGTGGACTGCAAGACCGGGAAGGCGGGCAAAATGGAGCTGGCGGGCAGCAACGTGCTGCGCTTCGAGCTGGCGGACGGCACTGCCATTCTGGTGCGTCCCTCCGGCACCGAGCCGAAGATCAAGGTGTATATCCTGACCAAAGGCAAGGATGCGGCGGAGCGGGACGCCAACATCGAGAAGTATTCCGCGTGGGTCAGGACGCTGACGGAGTGAGCGTGAGGCCGCACGGCTATGGAGATAAGGAACCGGCGTGACCGATGGTCACGCCGGTTTTCAGTTTACGATAATGATTAAATTGTGGATTATGGTAAACCTGCGCTTATTTCATGTCCGGCAGGACGCCCAGCAGCACCAGGGGCTCCGCGCCGGTGTTGTCGATGCCGTGGGTGTGCCCCTCCGGGCAGTAGTGCACCATGCCGGGGGTCAGAGCCACGTCGGCACCGTCGTCGTGGCAGACGCCGGAGCCGGACAGGACGGTGATGACCTCGCAGTTGCCGGTGTGGGTGTGCAGTCCGATGGACGCGCCCACAGGCAGCGTCAGCGACACCACGCGCCCCATCTCGTCGCTGAATACGGTGCGAACCAGAGCCGCCCCCGCGCCGCCCTTGAAGTGGGGCACCACGGTTGGCTCGATAGATCTCAGGTCCAATGTCATGGGGAAACCTCCTGCTGCGCCTTCCGCATTTTCGCCTTGATCGCCGCGCCGGTGGGCGTGACCGCCAGACCGCCCAGAGCCGTCTCGCGGAACTCCACGGGCATACGGCGACCCACCTCGCCCATGGCGTCGATGACCTCGTCCACGGGGATGCGGCTGGTGATGCCCGCCATCGCCATATCCGCCACGCTGACGGCGTTCACCGCGCCGATGACGTTGCGCTTGACGCAGGGCACCTCCACAAGACCCGCCACCGGGTCGCAGATCAGTCCCATCAGATTTTTGAGAGCCATGGCGACGGCGTGACCGATCTGCTCGCCGGTGCCACCCCGCAGAGCCACCAGCGCGCCCGCCGCCATGGCGGACGCTGTGCCGATCTCCGCCTGACAGCCGCCGGAGGCACCGGCGATACAGGCGCGGTAGGCGATGACCGCGCCGATGCCGCTTGCCACGTAGAGAGCTTCCAGCAGCTGGTGCTGGCTCAGCTCCTGATACTTGCAAAGGGGCAGCAGCACCGCCGGGAGGACGCCGCAGGCACCCGCCGTGGGAGCCGCCACGATGCGGCACATACAGGCGTTGGACTCCGCCATGGAGAGAGCCTCGGCGATGACCTCGCTGATATAGTCGCCGGACATCGCCTCGCCGCGGAAGCGGTACTGGCGCATTTTCATGCCGTCGCCGCCCACAAGGCCGCTGACGCTCTTGCGCCGCCCCGTGTAGGTGTCCGCCGCATCGACCATCGCCTGCCACGTGATGAGCATTTTCGCCAGAGACTGGTTCCGCGTCACCTGACGCTCGTCCATGTCCGTTTCCAGCACGATCTCCCAGAAGGGCTTGCCCTCCTGCTCCATGCGGTCAAATATTTCCTTCATCGAATCCAGAGCCATCGTCATCCTCCTCCTTATCGTAGTAGGTTATGGAAAGCACGCCCGGAAGCTCGGAGAGGAACGCCACCTGATTGGGCTTCAGGCGCTGATCCAGCTCAATGACCATCAGCGCGTCGCCGCCCCGCTTATGGCGGTAGAGACTCATGTTCGCCACGTTGATCCGCAGCTGGCTGAGGATGTTGGTGACAGCCGCCACGGTGCCGCTGGCATCCTCGTTGCGGATGACCAGCGTGTTGAACATACCGGTGAAGTTTACGTCGATGCCGTCCAGCTTGTTGACCATGATGCGCCCGCCGCCCAGGGAGGACGCCTGCATGGTCAGCTTTTTGCCCTCGCTGTCCCACGCCTCAATGACGGCGGTGTTGGGGTGCGCCTCCCGCAGACTGACCTCGTCAATGGTGAAGGTCAGACCGGCCTTCTCCGCCGCGTCAAAGGCGAAGGGGAGGCGGGGGTCGTCGGGCTTCATGCCCATCAGTCCGCCCACCAGCGCACGGTCGGTGCCGTGCCCCGCGCCGGTTTCGGCGAAGGAGCCGTACAGATGGATGGCCGCCTTGACCGGCGGCGCGCCCAGCAGCGTCCGCGCCATGGCACCGATACGGGCGGCTCCGGCGGTGTGGGAGCTGGAGGGACCGATCATCACGGGCCCCAGAATGTCGAAAATGTCCAGCATAGCAAATACTCCTTTCAGAGCGTTATCATGGGTATTGTAGCATACTTTTCCCCAATGTACAAATGAAAAACCACAGACGTGGGGGAAAACGTCTGCGGTTTACAATAATGCTTAAACTCTATGTTATTGTCAACTAAATGTGCTTCTCCGGCGTCTGCATATCCCGGGAGAGCTGCTTGGCGTAGCGTTCCTCCTCGCTGAACACGCAGCCGCAGTATTTTTGCATATACAGCCCCAGCTCACGCGCCTCCTGCTGTCCCTGACGGAAGCCGGGGCGGAAGTCGCGGTACAGGAAGGCGACGCCGTACCGGGCGGCGGCAGCCTCAGCGGTCTGGCGCAGCAGGTCGTGGTTCTGGTAGGGGCTGACGAACAGCGTGCTGGTGAAGCTGTCGAACCCGTGGGCGGCGGCGTAGCGGGCGGTCTGCTCCAGCCGGAGGCGGTAGCAGTGGCCGCAGCGGCGGTCGATGTCTGTCGCCACGGCGCGGCAGAAGTCCCGGAGTCCGTAGTCCTCCTGCACGATGAGCTCCACGCCCACGGAGGGGGCATACGCCATCAGCGTGTCGCGGCGGGACTTGTACTCCTGATAGGGGTGGATGTTGGGGTTGTACCAGTAGGACACCGGCTCGATGCCCTCGGCGCGCAGCTGCCGGATGCAGGAGACGGAGCAGGGGGCGCAGCAGGTGTGAAGAAGTGTTTTCGTCATTTGGTTTTCCCCTTTCCGAAGGGACGCGGGAAGGCTTGCAGCAGCTCCTTCAAGGGCTTGCCGGACTTCTCGCGGGGCTGTACGGCGGAGAGGAAGCGGGCGCAGACCTGACGGAAGGGCTGGTGTTCCAGCGCGTCGAAGAACCGGGTGCGCTCCACCGCCACGGGGCGGGGGGAGCGCAGGGCGCGATCCACGCTCACCGCCTCGGAAAGCGCGCAGCGGCGGCGGTGGAGGGGGAGAGAGTCGAATACCTGCGCGCCCTTGGCGGTGTTGATCAGCAGGAGGGAGATGCCCAGACGCTTTTCTTCGGAGGAGATGCTGCCGCCGGTCATGTCGCAGAGGGTCAGGTCGCCCACGCGATCCGTGCTGGTGTAGGTGCAGGCGTAGCAGGCGGGGCGCAGGAAGATGCCGCGGGTGATGCCGCGCCCCAGCTCGGAGCGCAGAAGCGGCGCGTCGTACTGACCGCCCCGGTCGAAGGTCACGCGGAAACGCCGCCCGCTCTCGCCGCTGAGCTTGCCGCAGAAGTCCACGGACAGGGGCTTTTGCTGCTTGACGTATGCCATGGAGCGGACGAATTTCTCCCACACGCCGGGACTGCACACGCCGCTGCACGCAACGTCGCAGGTGAGGAGACGCTCCGGGTGCTCGCCCAAGAAGCGGTAGAGACCGTCCACCTGACAGGGGGTGCCGGAGAAGAGCACCTGCCGCCCCTGATCCAGATACAGACGCACCTGCTGGTAGCTTTCGCCGATGTCGCTCTGCACCGGCTTTACGCCGCGGAGACGGGGCAGGTCGTGGGGGTTCTTCACGGAGAGGTGTACCACGCGGAGCGCGTCGTCCATGGCCGCGCCGAACACCACGCCGCCGCTCTCCAGCACGAACTCCGCCAGCGCGGAGAACGCGCCGCCGGCGGTGGAGGCGCGGCGCACCGATTCGTCGCCGTTCCAGACGATGAACGCCGCCGGCTCCGTGCGCGGCTCCCGCTGCTTCAGCACGGGGCAGATATGGGTGCAGTGACCGCACTGGACGCAGCCGTCCGTCACCTGCGGGTACAGGAAGCCCTCCCGGTCGGGCACCATGCGGATGGCACCCTTGGGACAGCCGTTACAGCACGCGGCGCAGCCGGTGCAGCGTTCCCTGGGTGCCAGCTGCGGGGCGGTATTCATCTCGGTCATGGCAGCCACCTCCGAACTCGTTTTTTTCAGCCGTATTGTACCACATCTCCGGAAAAAGTACAAGTACCGGGAAGAACTGTCCGTTTTTCGGGACAGTTCTCAGGCTGTCGAAAAAGCCGTCGGCTTTTCTCGACAGCCTGCAATAATGCCGTTA
>OHJC01000194.1_pt1 | contig 40032 bp, 34 predicted proteins | sample 1568461 | NCBI WGS metagenome assembly OHJC01 (sample SAMEA3879535, study PRJEB24766) | human gut metagenome | biome: human-associated habitat; feature: feces | place: USA | collected 1985/1987 | reverse complement strand
ACGGCATTATTTCAGGCTGTCGAGAAAAGCCGACGGCTTTTTCGACAGCCTGAAAGCACCGCTGAGGCGGTGCTTTTTTCGTGGGCGGAGGCGGGGAGGGGAACAAATTTCCGGCGGGCTGCGTCGAAAAAACAGGGATATTTACGGGCTGCGGGACGGGGAAGCGGCGGCGAAAAATTAAAATAATTTCATGTCATTTCCTGTTGCCATTTTGTAACTATTTATATATAATGGTATTTGTGGTTGTATTTAGCCACAATATGTTGCATTTTGACGGACAGGAGCGTTGCTATGATTCGTTTGATAGACGCGGAAAAGATATATGACAACGGGACGCACGCCCTGCAGGGCGTATCCTTTACGGTGGAGGACGGGGAGTTTGCCTTTCTGGTGGGACCCTCCGGCTCCGGAAAATCCACCATTATCAAGCTGCTCACCGGAGAGGTGGTGCCCACGGCGGGGCGCGTTATGGTCAATGGCTTCTCCATGAGCCGTATCTCCGAGCGGCAGCTGCCCTATATGCGCCGCACCATCGGCGTGATCTTTCAGGATTTCCGGCTGATCCCCAACAAGACCGTCCACGACAATCTGGCTCTCGCCATGCGTGCGGTGGGGGCGTCCCAGCGGGAGCTGAAAAACCGGATACCCTACGTGCTGGAGCTGGTGGGGCTGGCGGACAAGGAGAATTCCTATCCGGATCAGCTGTCCGGCGGCGAGCAGCAGCGCGTTGCCATTGCCCGGGCGTTGGTGAACAACCCCAGCACCATCGTGGCGGACGAGCCGACGGGAAACCTCGACCCCGCAAGGTCGCTGGAGATCATGACGCTGCTGGAGCGCATCAATGCGCTGGGCACCACGGTCATCGTTGTGACCCACGAGCGGGGGCTGGTCAACCACTTCAATAAGCGCATCATCCTGCTCAACGAGGGCCGCGTCATCGGCGACGGCATGGGCAGCTACGAGGTATGACGTATGGAGCATAATTTCAAGTTTTTCGTCAAAGAGGGCGCGGGGAATATGTTCTCCCACGGGTTCATGTCCTTTGCCGCCATCGGCGTTACGGTGGCGTGTCTGCTGATCATGGGCACCTTTACGCTGGTGGCGTATAACGCCAACGAGAATCTGGCGGACTTGCAGCAGGAGAACGCTGTGGTGGCGTTCGTGGACGAGACGCTGGATGAGCCGGAGGCGCGCGCCTTGCAGTCGAAGGTGGAGAGCACCGACAACGTGGCGGACTGCCAGTTCGTCACCCGGACGGAGGCGCGGGACGCCTACGTGGAGAAGTACGACGACGAGGACGTTTACGGCGACCTGGACCCCACGGTGTTCCGCCACCGGTTCGTGATCCACGTGACCGACCCGGATCGCATTATGGAGACGAAGGCCGCTGTGGATAACATTCCCGGCATTGCCAAGGCGCGTGCGGACGAGGCGGTGGCAAACGGCTTTACCACCGTCCGCAACGTGGCGGGCGTGATCTCCATTGCGCTGATCGCCATACTGCTGCTGGTGTCGGTGTTTATTATCTCCAACACCATCAAGCTGACCACCTTTGACCGGCGGGACGAGATCGCTATTATGAAGATGGTGGGAGCCACCAACGGGTTTATCCGCTGGCCCTTCGTGTATGAGGGACTGCTGCTGGGGATGTTCAGCGCGGTCATCGCCTTCGGCTTGCAGTGGGGGCTGTACGCCGCCGTGGCAAAGGGTATCGCCAATTCCGACAGCTTGCAGATCCTGACGGTGGTGCCCTTTGAGAAGATCTGGCAGTTCGTGGCCCCGGTGTTTCTCGGTGCCGGTATTCTGGTGGGTGTGGGCGGCAGTCTGACGGCCATCCGCCGCTTCCTCCGGGTGTGAGAAAGGAGCATTGCCCATGAAGCTTGGGAAACGAGTCCTCTGCGCCGCGCTGTCCCTGCTGTTGCTGCTGACGGCGGCAGCGGCGGTGGCTGTCCGTCCCGCCTACGCGGAAAAGACGGAGGAGCAGCTGGCGGAGGAGCAGCGCAAGGCGGCGCAGATCGCCGCGCTGGAGCAGAAGAAAAAGGAGCAGCAGGCGAAGCTGAAGGATCTGGAAAAGCAGATCTCCGAGGCGAAGGCGAAGAAAAACGACGTCATGGAGACGAAAAAGCTGCTGGATCAGCGGAACCAGCTGCTGCTGGAGCAGATCGAGGACACCCAGAACCAGATCGACGACGCCGCCGCCCAGATCGCCCGGTACGAGATGCTGGAGCAGGAGCAGTATGAGCTGTTCTGCCGGCAGGTTCGCAGCGAGGAGGAGCGGGGAAGTCTCAGCTATCTCTCGGTGCTGTTCAAGGCGAGCAGTATGTCCGACCTGCTGAACCGCATGGAATTCGTCAATGAGGTGGCGGAGTACAACAAAAGGCTGATCGCCGCCATGAAGGAGACGCGGGAGAACATCGCGGAGGAAAAGGCGGCCATGGAGGCGAAGGAGGCGGAGCTTGGTCAGCAGCAGAGCGAGCTGCAGGCGAAGCTGACGGAGACCACCAACCTGATGAACGAGTACGCCGCCGACCAGAAGAAGCTGGAGGCGATCTACGCCGCCGAGGAAAAGGCGGGAAAGGAGATCGCCGCGGAGATCGACCGGCTGCTGGCGGAATCTGACGTGGTGCCCAGCAACGAGGGCTTCATCTGGCCTGTCAATACCAGCAAGAAGATCAGCTCGCCCATCGGCAACCGTGTCGCCCCCGGCGGCTTTGGCAGCACGAACCACAAGGGTGTGGACATCTGCAACGTGGGCTTCACCAGCAGCGTGTTCGCCGTGAAGAGCGGCAAGGTGCTGCTGACCAACACCAGCGGCTACGGCGGCGGGTACGGCAACTACGTGGTTATCGACCACGGCGGCGGCGTGACGACGCTGTACGCCCACATGAGCGTGGTGAAGGTATCCGAGGGGCAGATGGTGTCCCAGGGCACGGTGCTGGGTATTACCGGCTCCACCGGAGCCTCCACAGGACCCCATCTCCACTATGAGGTGCGTATCAACGGCGTGTACCAGAATCCGCTGAACTATCTGGCGGGGTATATTGCGGCGTGGTAAAGCGCAGGCTATAAGGCATATTGAAAATGCTGTCCCATACAATGGGACAGCATTTTTTTGCGGGAGAGGGGACACCATGATAGTTTACATAACACAAGCGAGACGGACGGAGCTGTCTGCGGTGGAGGTGGAGGGGCTTCCCCTGTGGCGGTTGGCCGTGGGCGGCGGATTTTTGGCGCGGCGGCGGGCGGCGGGGCTGCTGGAAAAGCTGTACGACGGAGGGACGCGGCGGTGCGTCTGCCCGGAGGGGCTGCGGATGCTGCCACTGCGGGCGGGGATCACGCCGGTGGGTGCGCTGCCCTTCCGCAGAGCGGTGGCGGGGCAGCTGCTGGACACTCTGTGCCCGGAGGGGCTGGGGGGTGGCTGCGCCGTGCTGCGGTGCGGCGGGAGCGGGGAGGAGACGGCACGCGGTCTGCTGCCGGTGCTGTCGTCCCGGGCAAGGTACGTGCGTCTGGAGGGGGAGGGGACGGCGTCGCTGGCGCGGGAGCTGATGTACCGCTGGGGGATCGCCGCCGGGGACGGCGGGCGGGCAGCGGCGGTGACGGTGCTGTGCGGCGAGGGGTGCCGTGCGCCGGAGGGGAGGACGCTGTACCTGACGGGGGACTGTGGGCGGTACCAGCGTTGGGCGTGGACAGCCCCACGGGGAGAGGGTGCGGCGGTGACGGTGACAGAGGAGCTGGCAGGTGTGCTGCTGGAGGCGGGGAAATGGGAGGCATCGGACATTCATATCATATCCTTGCTTGACATACGGAGGGAAAATCACTATAATGCAACGTGACATATTGTTTATATCCCGCGCAGCGGGTATCCTAACGGATAGAAAGGGAAGTGCAGCATGGCAAAGGAATTCAAAATGAGTCAGGCTCGCTACGACGAGCTGAAACAGGAGCTGGATTACAGCAAGACCACCCGCGCCGACGAGGTGGCGGAGCTTATCAAGGAAGCCCGCGGCTTCGGCGACCTCAGCGAGAACAGCGAGTACGACGAGGCGAAGAACGAGCAGGGCAAGCTCTACTCCCGTATTGCCGAGCTGGAGGACATCCTGCTCCACGCGGTCATCGTGGACGAATCCGAGACGGACTCCGACAAGATCTCCATCGGCTGCACCGTCACCGTGACGAATCTGGATATGCGAAAGCAGATGCCCGCCTATAAGATCGTCGGCTCACAGGAGGCCGATGTGATGAGCCGCGCCATCAGCGAGGACTCCCCCTTTGGCAAGGCACTGATGGGGCGCAAGGCGGGCGATGAAGTGACGGTGGAGGCCCCCAAGGGCGTTATACACTACCGTATTGACACCATAGAGAGATAAACCGCCGATCCCGGCGGACGGATATACAAAGGAGGCTGCATTATGGCAGACGAGAACAACCGCAACATGACCGAACAGCCCCAGCAGGATATGGGCGAGCTGCTACGCATCCGCCGCGATAAGCTGAAGGCTTTGCAGGAGGAGGGGCGCGACCCCTTCACCATTACCAAGTTTGATGTGACCCACCACACCCAGGACATCAAGGACAATTTCGACGCCATGGAAGGGCAGAGCGTCTCCGTGGCAGGCCGGCTCATGAGCAAGCGCGGCATGGGCAAGGTGTCCTTCTGCGATTTGCAGGACAAGACGGGACGCATCCAGATCTACGCCCGCAAGGACGAGATGGACGAGGACAACTATAACCGCTTCAAGAAGTACGACATCGGCGACATCGTGGGCGTGCAGGGTGAGGTGTTCCGCACCCAGCGGGGTGAAATGTCCGTCCGCGCACGGGACATCACACTGCTGTCCAAGTCTCTGCGCCCCCTGCCGGAGAAGTTCCACGGGCTGACCGACAAGGAGATCCGCTACCGGCAGCGGTATGTGGATCTCATTATGAACCCGGAGAGCAAGCGGAATTTCGAGATCCGCAGCAGGTTCGTGGCGTATCTGCGCCGCTATCTGGATGCGCTGGGCTTCATGGAGGTGGAAACACCCGTTCTCAGCCCCATCGCCGGCGGTGCCAATGCCCGCCCGTTCATCACACACCACAACGCGCAGGACATTGATATGTATATGCGTATCGCCACGGAGCTGCACCTGAAGCGGCTGATCGTGGGCGGCATGGAGCGTGTGTACGAGGTGGGGCGCATTTTCCGCAACGAGGGCATGGACACCAAGCACAACCCGGAATTCACCACCTGCGAGCTGTACCAGGCGTTCACCAATCTGGACGGCATGATGGACATTCTGGAGGGCATCCTCTCCGGTGCCGCCAAGGAGATCCTGGGCACCTACCACGTCCAGTGGCTGGGGCACGAGATCGATCTGACCCCCAGCTGGCAGCGCGTGACCATGGCGGACGCTGTGAAGAACGTCACCGGAGCCGACTTCATGGCGTGTGTCGGCGATGCCGACAAGGGCGTGGAGCTGGCAAAGAGCGTAGGCGTGGACATGGACGGCGTGGCGCACACGTGGGGCAACGCCCTGTACGAGACGTTTGACCAGAAGGTGGAGGAGACGCTGATCCAGCCCACCTTTATCACCATGTACCCGGTGGAGGTCAGTCCGCTGGCCAAGCGCAGCCCCGCGCAGCCCGCCCTCACGGAGCGGTACGAGATGTTCATCTGCGGCTGCGAGATGGGCAACGCCTTCAGCGAGCTGAACGACCCCATCGACCAGTACGAACGCTTCAAGGCACAGGCGGAGAAGCGCGCCAACGGCGACGAGGAGGCGGACATGATGGACGAGGACTTCGTCATGGCGTTGGAGTACGGTATGCCGCCCACCGGCGGTCTGGGCTTCGGCATCGACCGGTGCAGCATGATGCTGTGCGGCACGGATTCCATCCGCGACGTGATCCTGTTCCCCACAATGAAGCCGCTGGACTCTGACAAGAAGGTTTCCAAGGAAGTTTCGGCTCCTGCGGAGGCTGCGCAGGCGGCTCCCGTTGTGGAAGAAAAAATTGATTTTTCCAATGTTCAGATCGAGCCGTTGTTCAAGGATTTCGTGGATTTTGATACCTTCTCCAAGAGTGATTTCCGGGCCGTGAGGGTTAAGGAATGCGAAGCCGTGAAGAAGTCCAAAAAGCTCTTAAAGTTCGTTTTGGACGACGGAAGCGGCACAGATAGGGTCATTTTGAGCGGTATTCACGAGTATTATGAGCCGGAGGAGCTGGTGGGCAAGACCTGCATTGCAATCACCAATCTGCCTCCGAGAGCGATGATGGGTATCGACTCCTGCGGTATGTTGATCTCAGCCGTGCATCACGAAAACGGTGAAGAAAAGTTGCATTTGCTGATGGTCGATCCTCACATTCCGGCAGGTGCAAAGCTCTATTGATTGACCTAAAATTGTCGGTGCTTACGCCACAACTTACGCCAATTTACTCCGAGCTTACGCCAAAAATGCGTTTGGAATTTTGCGATTGCAGACAAGTTCCGATAGCATACGATAATTTCATATGATTTAAGCCCGCTGATTTCGGTCAGCGGGCTTTTTCTATTTCTGCCCCTATTACATCTCTGTGATGTGATAGGGGCTTTTTTTGTCCCTGAAAGGCGGTCAGAAAAATTTTTTTGAAAAAATCCAAATTTGGTTCGTTCAAATCGAAAAAAATTTCCCAGTTGGTTAGTGAGGGCGAAAACCTCACGAACCTTGAAAATCGAATACACATTCAATAGGTACATTCCTGATCGGGGGTGAAAGCCCCAGCCGGATGAAGGTGCGCCACGAACTTCCTGCCCACAAGGGTTATCACGGAAAGCAAGGTTGGTAGCGATTCCGAACCATTCTGAAATATTCGCTTGCTACGGATAAGGCGATGAAACGATTCAGGGACAATGATACTTCCCTATGGGGCTGGCGGAGTACCCGGCAGAGGTGAGATTCCTATGAGTTCGGTCAGCAGCCGAACGCCTGTTGATTTCCTTTTACGCATTTGGGGGATGAGATCGAGTTAAATGCGACCACCAAAGCACAGGACTCCGCTTCCTGTGTTTTGGTGGATCAAGTGATCCAAATCTAACAAGAAGGAGGAAAAGTGAAATGCCAAACTGTAAAACCATTGCTATCTGCAATCAGAAAGGCGGCACAGGCAAAACGACCACAACGGTCAATTTGGGTGTCGGTCTTACACGACTCGGTAAGAAGGTACTCCTTGTAGATGCCGACCCGCAGGGCGATCTCACGACTTGCCTTGGGTGGCGAGATAATGACAGTCTTACGACGACCATTACCGATAAGCTATCCGGGGTTATCCGTGAAGATCATATAGACCCACGAAGCGGCATTCTGCATCACGAGGAAAATGTCGATCTGCTCCCTGCCAACATCGAGCTGTCTGCTATGGAAATGATGCTTGTCACCGCAATGAGCCGTGAAACCATTCTGAGAAGCTATCTGAGCAAGGTCAAAGACAATTATGACTATGTACTGATTGATTGTATGCCTTCGCTCGGTATGGTAACTCTGAATGCTTTGGCGGCGGCAGATAGCGTAATCATTCCCGTGCAGGCGCAATATCTTCCGGCAAAGGGAATGACCCAACTGATGCAGACCATTGGAAAGGTCAGGCAGTACATCAATCCGAGCCTGCGAATCGACGGTATCCTATTGAACATCGTAGATAACCGCACCAACCTCGCAAAAAGCACTGCCGACGCACTGCGAAAGAACTTTGGGAGCGTTATTAAGATATACCGTTCCTCCATTCCTATGGCAGTGAAAGCCGCAGAGGTTGCTTCCAAGGGCGTAAGCATCTACAAGTATGAGCCGAGCAGTCCTGTTGCAAAGGCTTATGCTGAGTTCGCAAAGGAGGTGTCTGCCGATGGCAGGAAGAAAGAGCGACTTCACTCTGCCGACGCTCGATGACCTGTTTTCTACACAGGAGCTTCGGGACGATGCCAAGCTCAGTAAAATCCGAGATATTCCCCTTGAGCTGATCGACGATTTTCCCGACCACCCATTTAAGGTGCGAGACGACGAGGATATGATACAGCTTGTGGAGAGTGTCAAGGAGCGAGGAGTCATTACTCCGGCTACCGTCCGTCAGAAAGAGGACGGCAGATACGAGCTGATTTCCGGTCACAGGCGAAAACGGGCTTGTGAACTTGCCGGATTTGAAGCACTTCGCTGCGAGGTCGTAGACCTTGACCGTGACGCCGCCACTGTGCTGATGGTGGAGAGCAATTACCAGCGGTCGCAGATACTTCCCTCAGAAAAGGCGTTTGCCTATAAAATGCGGCTGGAAGCGATGAAGCGGCAAGGACAGCGTTCAGATTTAACTTTGTCCCCAGTGGGGACGAAGTTTGATAGAAGCTCTGAAGCCATAACAGAAGAAACAGGCGATAGCAGAAATCAAATTCATCGCTATATTCGTCTGACAAACCTTGTCCAAGAACTTCTTGACCTTGTGGACGAAGGGAAAATCAAAATGCGTCCTGCGGTGGAGCTATCCTATTTGGACGAGGACAGCCAGCGGGCGGTGGTTGATGAAATTGACCTGAACCAATGTACCCCGTCCCACGATCAGACCATTCGTATGCGGAAGTTCTTCACGGAAGGCAAACTCACACCGGAAGTAGTATCTGCCATTATGAGCGAGGAAAAGCCAAACCAGCGTGAGAAAATCGTCCTGCGTGGGGACAAGGTGCGAAGCCTGATCCCGAAGAATATCCCCGTCAGCCAAACGGAGGATTATGTGGTCAAAGCATTGGAGCATTACAGTCGTTTCCTGCGCCAGCGGGCAGAGCGTGGCAGCCGATAGGCACACGGAGTATGTTTTCCGCTGTCCCCTTCCTCACACTCCATCCCCAGAACTTCCAGACTATCCGAGAATAAATAATCTATCTCCTAACTTTATCTCTATCTCTCTAAATAAGTCTATCTAAGAGAGGCTCGGAGATCGCACAGTTTGGAATTGCGCCCACCGGCGATATGATAAAAAGTTGCGCTTCAAAACGCATCTTTGTCTGAACGGTAATCATCGGGTAGAATGTGGTCGAAGGGAGTGAAGCGTATGAAATCCAAAATCGCAGTTCTTTTTCTCATTGTCCTTTTGTGCCTGACTTCGGGGTGCAGCAACACCTCGCAGATTGCAGAACAGCCCGCCCCGGTTTCTTCTTCGGAGAGTAACAAAGCTCCTTACCAATCAGAAACGGCGCAGGCGACAGAGAAAACGGAGGTTGAACAGCCCCAAAGTACAGAGCCGAAAGACGATGACCGTTCAACAGAAGCAACGGCAGGCGTGTTGGATAGCAGTATTCAAACAAAACCGGCATCCGAACAGCCTAACAGCGGCACAACGCCGCCACAGGTAAGCGAACCGTCCAAGACACCTGACGAGTCCGAGCACCATCCGGAAGTCTCTGCACCGTCCGAAAAGGAACAGCCCACACCTCCGGCAACGGAAGAACCAAAACCGGCAGAACAACCACAACCGACCGAACCGCCGCAGGAAGAACCAACAGAGCCGGCATTTGACATCGGCTATTGGATCGGCTTTGCCAAGAGCTACGCTGAGAGCATCGGACTTGCGCTTGACAGCGGAGCCGTGTATTGCTGGGATAACCCCATCGCCGCAGGTGTAAAATGCAAATACACCGAACGGGATATTCGTGGCTATCTCGACCGATATGCCAAGGACGGCGACATCACCGATGTATGGATTTGGTATGAGCAGGCCGGAAGCGGCTCTTATGAAATCTATATCGGCTACGCATAACAACAAAACACATTTCACCCGAAACGCATCGTCATTGTACGGTGCGTTTTTCGTTTTCAAGGAGGTAACAAACACAATGAAAAAGAACCTTTTCAAGCGAGGGATTGCGGGACTGCTTTCCCTCGTGATGTGCCTGACAGCCCTTGTGGGGATTGGCACAACCACTGCCTATGCCGCAGGAGAAAGAGCAGAGGTCTATCTTGTTTCTTTTCCGAGAAGCGGCGATGCTAATATTGATTACAGCGGTACTTGGGGGCATCCCAATCTCCGGTATATGAACGGCTGGCATTCCGGTGAGTCCAAGTACACTACCATTCGAGCAATGCACTCGTATGACGGTAACATCTGTTACTGCATTGAGCCGGGAGTACAGCAGGATACCGGCGACACTTATACCAGTAAGGACGAAACCTTTTGGGACAACCTGCCCTCAGACATCAACAGCACCATTTCCCCCTACGATATAAAGCTATTCATCGGTCGTATTATGCAGTACGGTTACACGGGACCCATCAGCACCTCGTGGCGTTCACAGAACCCTGCTGATGCCGCAACGCTGGCAGAAGCTATGGCAACACAGGTTCTCATTTGGGAAACCGTTGTCGGTGAGCGTGACGAGGACTTCGATTATGTAAGCCCCGGTAGCTACGATGCAGTTAAGGGCGTTATCAGCACCGCCCATCCGCTGTATGACCTGTTTTGCGATTACTATGACAGCATTGAAGCAAGCGTTCAGCGTCACTCCGCCATCCCCAGCTTTATGTCTAAAAACCCGAACAGAGCGCAGAGCGTTGAACTGGAATGGGACGGCAACAGCTATACCGCTACCCTGACAGACCACAACCGTGTGCTTTCCGACTACAGCTTTTCCGCTAATGAGGATGGCGTTTCTTTCAGTGTCAGCGGAAACCAGCTTGTTATCACAGCAACGGACGCTCCTTCTGACAGCGTAAGAATTACCGCCAATAAGGTCGGTTCAACCCGCCGAGGTATCATCACCTGGACGGACGGAACATTCAATCAAGGAAGCGGCAAGCAGGATGTTATCACCTACGCACAGTCGGTCAGTGACCCCGTGCAGGCGTTCCTCAATCTGAAGGTGTCCTACGGCTCTGCTAAGATCGTCAAGACCTCGGAGGACGGCAAGGTAGATAACCTCACCTTTACCGTCACCGGCAACGGCATCAATCAGACCGTCAAGACCAACTCCAAGGGAGAAATTCAAATCGACAACCTGATGCCCGGCGTTTACACCGTGACCGAGATGGATTACGACAAGTATGAGCCGCAGGAGTCCCGCCGTGTGACGGTGGTTTCCGGTCAGGTTTCTACCGTAAACTTCAACAACAAGCTCAAGCGAGGAGATTTGCAAATCATCAAGTCCTCGGAGGACAATCTCAACGAGGGCGTGACCTTCCACCTTTACGGAACTTCACTCTCCGGCATTGCCGTGGACGAGTATGCCGCAACCGATGCAAACGGCGTGGCGACCTTTGAAGATGTTCTCATTTCCGGTTCCACACCTTATACCGTGGAGGAAGTGGACACTGCCATTCGCTATGTTGTTCCCGAAGCGCAGTCTGCGCCTATCAACTGGAACGAGGTCACGAACCGCAGCTTCCTCAATGTTTTGAAGAAGTTTTCAGTGACCGTTACCAAGAGCGACGCTGAAACCGGCACAGCGCAGGGTGATGCTTCTCTTGCCGGTGCTGTTTACGGTATCTATAAGGGCGAAATCCTTGTGGATACCTACACCACCGACAAAAACGGGCAGTTCGTTACCAAGGAGTATATCTGCGATAACGACTGGACGGTGCGAGAGATCACACCCTCCGAGGGCTATCTGCTTGATTCCACCGTTCATAAGGTCGGTGCAGAGCCGCAGCTTTATACCGTGGAGCATAATCAGACGGTAAATGATGTGACCGAGCAGGTCGTAAAGGGCAATATCGCCATTATTAAGCACACCGATAACGGTGAAACACAGATTGAAACACCCGAAAGCGGCGCAGAGTTTGCTGTGTACCTGAAAGCCGCAGGCAGCTACGAGGTTGCCGAGGACACCGAGCGTGATTATCTCACCTGTGATGAAAACGGCTTTGCCCAGACCAAGGATATGCCTTACGGCATCTACACCGTCCATCAGGTTTCCGGCTGGGAAGGCAGCGAGCTGATGCCCGACTTTGATGTGTTCATCTCTCAATACGGGGCGACTTATCGCTACCTTATCAACAATGCACCCTTTAACAGCTTCATCAAAATCGTGAAGCAGGACGCAGAAACCGGAAAGACTATTCCTTACGCCGGTGCGGGCTTCAAGATTTATGACCCGGACGGCAACCCCGTAACAATGACCTTCACTTACCCGACGCCCACCACCATTGATGTGTTCTACACCAATGCAGAAGGTTCTCTTGTCACGCCGGAAAAGCTGCCCTTTGGAAAGGGGTACTCTATTGTCGAGGTACAGGCTCCTTATGGCTATGTCCTTGATGAAACGCCCGTGTACTTCGATGTCACGGAGGATAATTCCACAGAAGAAAGCGGGGTTACGGTAGTAAAAGTGGATAAGCCCAATATGGCACAGAAAGGCACCATCACCGTGGAAAAAACCGGCGAGGTGTTCTTCGGCGTTTCCGTCATCGGCGGCGTAGATGAAAGCGGAAACGAACTGCCCACCATCTATCAGCCGCAGTATGAAAAGCGTGGACTTCCCGGTGCGGTCTATGAGATCATCGCCGCAGAGGATATTATCACGCAGGACGGCACTGTCCGAAATCAGAAGGGCGAGGTTGTAGACACCGTTACAACCGATGAAAACGGCACAGCGGTGAGCCGTGAACTCTACCTTGGCAAATATGAGGCGCGTGAGATCACAGCACCCCACGGGATGGTGCTCAACCCGGAACCTCACTGCGTCGAGCTTGTTTACGCCGGTCAGAATGTTGCTGTTACGGAAACAGCGACTTCGTTCGAGAACGAGCGTCAGAAGGTGGAGATCAGCCTTGTAAAGTCCATCGAGAAGAATGAGCGCTTCGGCATTGGCACAAACGGTGAAATGAAGAACATTTCCTTTGGGCTGTTTGCCGCCGAGGAGATCGTATCTGCCAGCGGCACGTCCATTCCCGCAGATGGTCTGATTGAGATTATCTCTCTGAATGAGGATGGAACGGCGAAAATCAAGACTGACCTTCCTTTTGGAAGCTACTATGTGCAGGAGCTTACTACCGACAGCCACTATATGCTGTCCGATACCAAGTATCCCGTTACCTTTGGGTATGCCGATCAGGATACGGCAGTTGTAAAGATTGCCGCCAATGACGGCAAGGCAATCGAAAACGATCTGATTTACGGTTCTGTTTCCGGCAAGAAGGTTGATGAAAACGGCAACGCTCTCGGCGGTGCGCTGATTGGACTGTTCCGCACGGCTGACGGCGAGTTTACAAAGGAAAACGCTCTGATGACTGCCACTTCTGCTGAAGATGGTAGTTTTTCTTTTGAAAGCATCCCTTACGGCACTTGGTATGTCCGTGAAATCGAACAGCCCGCCGGCTTCGTGCTGGACGATACCATCTATCCCGTGACCATCGGCGCAGACGGTCAGGTCGTGGAGATCAAGATCGTCAACACATATGTCCGTGGAAACATCCATCTGACCAAGGTGGATTCCGAATATCCTGACAATAAGCTGACCGGAGCGACCTTTGAGGTCTACAAGGACAGTAACGCAAACGGCAAGCTGGACAGCGGTGATGAACTGCTCGGCACACTGACCGAAAAGGAAAAGGGCGAATACAGTATGAACGACTTGTCCCACGGTCGCTACTTCGTCAAGGAAACCAAAGCACCGGATGGTTTTGTCCTCGATACCGGCGTGTATGAAGTGATGATCGACACCAACGGCAAGACCTACGAGGTGGAGAACAAGGCAGGTGTCGGCTTCGTCAATGATGCTATGCGTGGCAACCTGAAAATTGTCAAGACCTCCTCTGACGGCAAGGTCAAGGGCTTCGCTTTCCGAATTACCGGAGCAAACGGCTATGACATTATCCTTGAAACCAACGACAAGGGTGAGATCTTCATTGACGGGCTTCGCATCGGGGACTACACCATTTCCGAGGTGAGCAACTCGGCTTCTTCGATGTATGTCATCCCTGCTGATAAGAAGGCAACGGTCAAGCTCGGCTCCACTACCATTGTGGAGATGCACAATGTTCTGCGTGATACACCCAAGACCGGCGACACAACCAATCTGCCTCTGCTCTATGCCCTTGCAGGACTGTCCGCAGTGGGCATTGCGGTGTGCGGCGTTATCGGCTTCAAGAAAAAGAAGAAGGAGGATCGTAACTAATGGAACCTAAAACCATCGTGGCTATCGTACTGGTAGCCTTTATCATCGGCGGCTTTATCTTCTTGCAGATTAGATCGAAAAACAAGAAGTGAGCTGATTATCCAAGGGGCGGAGCAAACACTCCGCCCCTTTTCTACTACCCGAAGGAGGGATTCAATGAATCAACAGAAAACGGTGGAAAGCCGGGTGCTTTCTATCTTGAAGGACTGTCCGAGAGCAAGGTTCGACGATATGATCCTTATTATGCACTACTACAACCGCTATGCGACTTATCTCAGAGCCGGCGAACTGCCTCTCAATGACCTTGCATTCAACTACAAAGTCTACGGACTGCCGTGCTTTGAAACCATCCGCAGGGCAAGGCAGCGTGTGCAGTCGCTTTTTCCGGAATACTCCCGCAACGCCGAGCAGGATGATATGGTTATCATCATCGGCATTCTCTGAGGTAACGGCTATGGAAAATGAAAAGAGAAAGGTCGGTGATTACACCGTCCTCTGCGCCGTGAATATCGGTTCCCGTGAAATCATTCTTGCCGAGAATGAGCAGGATAGCAATGGAGAACGCTTCCTCTGCTGCTACGGAGAACGCAACGACATATTTGAAAAATTCACCGAGTGTGCTGTTGGTGACGACTACATTGATGCAGCGCTGTTTTTTGCAGAGCGCATCAAGCAAGACGCCGAGAGGTTTCGGGAAGAGGTTGAAAAGCTGGATATTCCCGTGACGGTTATCACCCAAGCGGACTGCATCCCCGACCACTATAAGAACGACATCAACGGCAAAATCATCGCCATCAACCCGGCAATCCTCAAGCCGGAGTATCAAAGAGCAGATCGGCAGCTTTTCCTTGTGACCGGTGGCTTCGGCGCTTCAGCAAATGCCCGTGGCAGCGCCGTATTTTGCAAAAATCTCTATGACGGCAAGAATACCCGTTATGAGCGTATGGATGTGCTGGGTGAAGTAAAGCCGGAGTGTATGCCCGATTGGGCAGAAAAGAAAGCAATTCTTTTTCGGCATACGCAAAGCAGTAAGCTGATGTTTGAGTATAGTGGCAGGATGTTCAGCCCATATCGCTTGTTCACAAAAGCTGAAAATACGCTTGATTTCATATCACTTCATACCGCAAGAGATTTTGAACTTGGCTTTATGAGCAAAGACTGCCCTGAAAGCAAAACCTCATATAGCTATGCGGAGTTCTACAAGAAGTCGAGTATAAAGAACTGTGATCTGTTTGTGTGTGCAGACAACGGCAAACTCTACTGTCCGGGAGAAAATGAGCTATTCGAGTGGCAAGGTGAGGTCGGGAAAAGTGATTTCGACAGAAATCTACATACAAAACCTCAGAAGGAGCACGAGCGATAAGGAGGCAGATTTCTATGGCAACAAAGAAAACCGCAGCCGAGCAGGGCTTGCAGCAGAAAATGAAGGTACTGGCAAAGCTCTTTGACGCAGGCTGCAAAACTGAAAAAGACTTGAAGGCGCTGACCCTGCCGACGATCCTGAAAATCCCCGATGTGACCGTTCCGGATATGACGGTCATCACCGAGCTTCAGGAGCAGGTCGCAAAGAATCGCCTTTTCTCATACTTGGGAGGTGGAACAGATGAGCCAAGCGACACGACCGAATGACCGCCACATCATTTGGAGCAACCAAAACCTTGATGTGGACGACTGGCGAGAGGATTACAAGGAGTTCCTTGAAGCTAATGAACTGGACGACGACCCGAATGATGAGCAGGCACTCTATGAGTGGATGGAGGAAACCAATTACGACTACCTCTCCGATGAGCGAGTCAACCTGAATGTTCAGCTTTCCCAGCCGATCATTGTCATTGGCGACATCGGCAGATGGAACGGCAGAGTGATGGGCTATAAGGAGATACCCTCCGGCAACATCCGGGATTGCCTGTATGCCGATACCGACTATACCGAATGGTATGTAGATAAGTACGGCGATCTTCGTGCCGATGCCGCCCACCACGACGGCACAAATCACTATCTCTACCGAGTGTTTAAGGAAGGCGTTTCCGAGACACAGATGGAAAACCTGAGAGATAAAATCTATCACGGCAAAGCCACACGAGCCGATATTACCCGGCTGACCCGGCGACTTGGGGATGAGATCGCCGCCGTTTACGGCTTTGACATCCCGAAACAACGAACACCGCAAGAAAGGGGCGCAAGATAATGACAGATTTTACACTGCGACCGCTGACCGTCCCCGAACGCAAGTACACCTACACTCAAAGCTCGCAGCTTCAAGGGCAGACAGGCAATATCGGTTATCTGCGTGGGGACTTCGGCTCAAGCGGCGATCAGTTTTATACCACTTGGTTTGATACCCGACCGCAATGGAAAAGCGATGCGTTCAAGCGGGACTTGGACGATGTAATCAACGCCCTGCGCTCCGAGGAGTACGGACTGCTTCAAAGCCGTTCTCAGATGGTGCGTTATGGGCGTGAGAACAAGGAAAGCGAAATGCAGGGTGCTTATACCACTGAGTTCGGCTTCCGAGCAGATACCGAGAAATATGCGTTCGTGCTTCGCTGTAATCCAACGAGGGGCGACTATAACTTCTACTGCCTCTGCTATGTAAAGGAATGGCTGAACAAGCACATCGAAGAAGCCAACCGGGACATTCGCTTTATTGACAGCCACTATAAAGAGTTGTTCCGTATCCCGGACGGAGAGCGCATCATTGTGACCGACCGTGACGGTAAGACGGAAAGCTATCCCTGTCGATATATTGACGACTACCACACAGAGGTCGGAAGCAATCTCTTTCACATTTGCGAGTTTGCAGAGCGTATGGAGCAAGGCGGCTGTACCTACGCTCCAATGGAGCCGCCCTTGCCTCCGATGTGCTATTCCGTATTGCCGTCTACCGGAGAAGTCATTCAAATCGACCGCTGGCAAAAGGGCTATACCGCCACAAAATTTAACGACGGAAATCGTGCGGAGAACGAAGCAATTAAAGATAAGTTCAATGAGAAGCTGGGCGTGACTAAAGCACAGGAGCAGGCGATGCTTGCCGGGTCTATGATCCGGTGGGACTCCATTGCCGCCAAACCCAAGAGCTATGACGAAAACGGAAAACCCGTCAAGCCGAAAAGCAAAGACTACGACAGATAAGGAGGTGTCCGCCGATGGCACGAAAATATGACCTCATATCCGAGGTATATAACCGCACCTGCAAGACGGTGACGGCAAATCCGGCAAGCTGGCAGGCCTTTCTGCGCTCCGCCTGCCGGAACTACAAGCTGCGCTTTGACGAGCAGCTTTTGGTGTTCGCACAGCGACCGGACGCCACCGCCGTTCTTCAGATCGACGACTGGAACCAAAAGTTCGGGCGATGGGTCAACCGTGGAGCACACGGCATTGCCGTTTTTGAGGATGCCGACCAACGCCGCCAGCGGCTTGTCCACTACTTCGATATTTCCGACACGCATCCCAGCCGCTTTTCCCGCAGAGTTCCCATTTGGCAAATGCGGGACGAATACACGGCAGAAGTGATCGACACGCTGGAAAGCACCTTTGGTGAACTGGACGATAAGGAAACCCTTGCCGTTGCCATCGAGTCGGCGGCAAGAAACGCCGTAGAGGACAACATCCCCGACTATCTCTCCGATCTGATCTACAGCGTGAAAGACAGCTTCCTGGACGGCGTATCCGAAGAAGAAATCACCCACATTTTCAAAACGGCGGTGCGAAATAGCGTCGCCTATATGACGATGACCCGCCTGGGCATTGAAGCCGGAGAATACTTTGAACCCGATGATCTTCGGGATGTGGTGAATTTTACGACGCCTGCCACGCTGAACGCCCTCGGCTATGCCACCAGCGATATTGCGGAAATGGGACTTGCGGAGATTTCCCGCACCATTCTTGCCCTCGACCGTCAAAATCGCATAATTGCAGAGAAAACCAAAGCCGATTACAATGTAGGCAAAGAAAAAACCGAAAGGAGTCCTGACGATGAACGAGATCACTTACACGAGGCAGGGGGATTATCTGCTCCCCGATCTGACAATGCCGGAGCAGCCGGAGCTGTCGATGGGCAGGTACGCCCGGATGCGGAAGAAGTTCCTGAAGGAGCATCACAAGGTACGCTACTACAACCTGCTTACGAGCTGCGCCCTGAACGAGCATCTGAACGACACGGAGCGCAGAGCGAACGAGATGGAACAGATGCTGACGGAGCAGATGGCAGCGTCGGAGGGCGTGACGGAGAATCTGAAAGCGACGGATATGATGAGCTGGGTTCGGAAGATGAACAGTATCCGGAGCCGGGTTCAGGAGATCGTGATGGCGGAGGTAATCTTCGCTTAGACTATTACGACCGAAGTCACGAGGATAAAAGCCTGCCGTTCTTTGGCGGCGACGATACGATTCGTGAAATCCTCGGCACCACGCCGCACCTAAAGGCAAGCAAGGACGAGATACGGGCATTCTTTGAAGCTACCGCTGATGAGAACGCCCGTATTTCTTATATCAAGCGAATTTTCAACAACGACTACACCGAGGTCATTCTGAGCGATGGACGGCGTGTGGGCTACAAGACCTATCAGAATGTGTTGCAGCTTTGGGAGGGCAGCTATCTCTCCCGTACAGCGCAGAGCTTCTATGATTGGGGCGTAATTGCCCAGCATTTTGAAGCGATGCGGTTACTTGGGGAGTTGCAGGACACGATTAAGCCGCTGCCGTCCATTGACGGGCAGTTGAGCTTGATGACAGCAGGAGCAGAGGAACGAAAGCCCTCTGCTTTTACTTTCTCTCAGGAGATCATCGACGCTGTTCTCACCCGTGGAAGCGGCATCTCTGAGGGAAAAATGCGAATCTATGAGCAGTTCCAAAAGAGCCTGTCTGTAAAGGAAAATGCCGACTTTCTGAAAAACGAATACGGCTGGGGCGGTGCTTATCCCGTAATCGTCGGAGCCGGTATTGATGAACAGCACGACGGTAAGGGTATCCGTATTTCTAAAGGCATCGGAAGCGATAAACCTCATATCGACCTGAAATGGAGTCAGGTGGAGAAGCGTATTGGCGAGCTGATAAAACTCGACCGTTACCTGAACCCCAAGGAAAAGGCACAGTATCCTGAATGGTTGCAAAGGCAGGAAGAACGCCGAGCAGAGCTTGCCGAGGAACGCAGGAACAGAGAAATCTTGTCTACCGCACCTTCCGAAAAGGCAGAGCCGAAAAATGAGCGATATGAGTACCACCTCGGCAGCACCGTCTATCTCGGCGCAAACGAATATGAAATCCTGTCCTTTGATGACGAGCGTGTGATGCTCTATGATACGCAGTTTCCGCTTTTCAACAAGGAAATGACGAGAACTGAGTTCGACAGCAAGGTGCAGGAGAACCCGCTGAATGACCATTTGAAGGTCGCTATTAAACAGCCCGAAGAAAAGGCGGTTGAGTATGACATCGGGATGGGCTATCTCGGCAACGGACTGACCGTTTGGAACCGTGCTGTGGAGGTCAATGGGGACTATCAGAATATTGCTCATATCTCCCCCGAAGGTGAGATCACCTTCTATGTGCAGGACTTGCCGCAGAGAGTTGTGGAGCGTATCAGACAGGCAGCAGAAAGAGAAAAGCCAAAGGATGCTGCTTTGCCGGAGTTCTATCAGGCGTATCTTAAAACCAAAGCAGACAATCCGAGTAGCCTTTTGCTGTATCAGGTGGGTGACTTCTTTGAAACCTATGCCGAGGACGCAGAGGTCGTCGGGACTGCTCTTGAGCTGACACAGACTACTCGTGCCAGTGGTCATAACACCCGTGTTCCAATGGTAGGATTTCCGCAGCACCGCTTAGAAACCTACCTTACAATGCTGACCGACAGAGGGTACGATATAGAGGTCAACGCCTTAGAGGACGGTAAACGCATTACCCGCACCGTGGTTTCCACCACGAAGGAAGCGCCCATCGAGTCCAAACCTATCGGCAGGATCGACTATCTCGGCACGGACGGCAAGGTCGGTGAAAGCATCGAGTACACCAGCCCGTATAGCTTTGAGAAGGACATCAAGGAGGAAAACTACTACGGTGTCCCGATGAGCATTGTTCTGTATAAGGACAAGGACGGCAGTACCATTCCGCACGGGTTTATCGCACAGCTTGATCCGCCGCCTAAGAGCTTTGAGATCATTGACAGCCCTTATCTGACGGACACTGCACTGGAAAAGGCAAAGCGAATCATTGATGATTTCTGCCGTGAGGAATATCAGCAAGAGGACGGTGCGGATTTTACCGACCTTGCCAATGTGGGCGTTGCCTACACCACGACTGAGGACGACAAGCACGAAATACAGGCAAGGGTCAATCTTGTGGATTTTCGCATTGAAACCCTTGTGGACGGCAAAACAGTCCGCAGTGAACAGTATGCTTCGCTTGAAGAACTGACCGAAAAAGGACTGCAAGCATTGTCCTTTGACGACCTTGTTTCTCTCTCCGAGGAAGAACTTGCACAGGTGGAAGCACCCCTTACCCCTGTTTGGGAGCATCCGAAGAAAAGCCGGGTGCAGACCTTTGATATTCATCCCGAAATCCCAATGGCAGACCGGCATACCTTTGACCTTGCTTCTCACGAGGTCGAGGAGGTCAACAAGAAAGAACGCTTCCACCGCAACTATGCGGCGATCACCGTTCTGAAAAGGTGTCAGGAAGAAAACCGCTTCGCAACACCGGACGAGCAGATCATTCTTTCCAAGTATGTTGGCTGGGGCGGTATTCCCGAAGCCTTTGATGAGCGAGCCGGTTCTTGGCAGACAGAGTTTGGGATGCTGAAAAACATCCTGACACCGGAGGAATACGCTTCCGCAAGAGAAAGCACTCTGACCGCTTTCTACACGCCGCCAACGGTTATCAATGCCGTGTATAAGGTGATGAAACAGCTTGGATTCCGTGAGGGCAACATCTTGGAACCGTCCTGCGGCATCGGGCATTTTATCGGTATGCTTCCCGAAGAAATGAAGGAAAGCAAGATCTACGGTGTGGAGCTGGATACGGTTTCTGCCGGCATCGCACAGCAGTTATATCAAAAGACCTCTATCGCCGCACAGGGCTTTGAGGAAACCAACCTCCCCGACAGCTTCTTTGATGCCGTTGTGGGGAATGTACCCTTCGGGGATTTCAAGGTTCCTGACAAGCGTTACGACAAGCACAAGTTTCTCGTTCACGACTACTTCTTCGCCAAATCCTTGGACAAGCTCCGTCCGGGCGGCGTAATGGCGCTCATTACGAGCAAGGGTACGATGGATAAGGAAAACTCCGCTGTCCGAAAGTATATTGCTCAGCGAGCTGACCTGCTTGGTGCTATCCGTTTGCCGAATAACACCTTTAAGGGTAACGCCGGAACGGAGGTCGTTTCGGACATTCTTATTCTGCAAAAGCGTGACCGCATTGTGGATATAGAGCCGGATTGGGTACAGCTCGGCATGGATGAAAACGGTATCCTGATGAACAGGTACTTTGTTGAGCATCCCGAAATGATACTCGGAGAGATGAAAATGGTGTCGGGGCGTTTCGGTCCCGAAGCCACCTGCGTCCCTTACGAGGGGGCAGACCTTGCCGAGCAACTCAGCGAAGCCGTTTCCAATATTCACGGTGAGCTGACCGTATATGAGGTGGAGGATGAGCTTGCAGAGGAGGACAATTCCATTCCCGCAGATCCCACCGTCCGTAACTTCTCCTATACGGTGCTGGACGATAAAATCTACTTCCGAGAAAACAGCCGTATGGCTCCGGTGGAGGTATCGGCTACCGCAGAGAACCGCATAAAGGGTATGATCCGCATCCGTGATTCGGTCAGAAAGCTGATCGAATTGCAGACGGAGGATTACCCCGACTCGGAAATTAAAGCGGAGCAGGAGCGATTAAATGCTCTTTATGATGCCTTTTCCAAGCAGTACGGACTTATCAACAGCCGTGCCAACATCTCCGCATTTTCGCAGGACAGCTCCTTTTCTCTGCTCTCTGCTCTTGAGGTCTTGGGCGATGAAGGGCAGCTTGAACGCAAGGCGGACATATTCTACAAGCGAACCATCAAGCCACACACCCCGGTCACTTCCACAGATACCGCCAGTGAAGCACTTGCCGTTTCTATGGGCGAAAAAGCCCGTGTGGATATGGATTATATGTGCGAGCTGACCGGCAAAACCGAGGAAGAAATCTTTGCGGACTTGAAGGGCGTTATCTTCCTGAATCCGATGCACGGGTACGGCAATTCCACGCAGGCAAAGTACCTGATGGCAGACGAATACCTCTCCGGCAATGTCCGTGAAAAGTTGGTACTCGCCCGAAAGTCGGCAGAGCTTTACCCCGAAGATTACACTGTCAATGTGGAAGCACTGGAACGGGTGCAACCCAAAGACCTGACCGCAAGCGAAATCGCCGTTCGGCTCGGTGCTACTTGGCTGCCGACCGAAATTGTCGAACAGTTTATGTTTGAGTTCTTGGGAACACCAAGGTACGCACAGTGGAACATCAAGGTTCACTTCTCTGCCTACACCGGCGAGTGGAATATTGAGGGCAAGTCCTATGACCGCAGCAATGTGAAGGCATACAGCACCTACGGTACGGGGCGCATCAACGCCTACAAGATAATCGAGGAAACACTGAACCTTAAAGATGTCCGCATCTTCGACTATGTAGAGGACGCAGACGGCAAAAAGAAAGCCATTCTGAACAAGAAGGAAACTGCAATCGCACAGGCAAAGCAGGAGCTGATCAAGCAGGGCTTTCAGGATTGGGTCTGGTCTGACCCTGAGCGCAGAGAACGGCTCTGCCGCCTTTACAACGATAAATTCAATAGCCTGCGTCCCCGTGAGTACGATGGAAGCCACATCGTTTTCAGTGGTATGAACCCGGAAATCGAGCTTCGGGAACACCAAAGAAATGCGGTGGCGCACATCCTATACGGCGGGAATACGCTGCTTGCACACGCCGTGGGCGCAGGGAAAACCTTCGAGATGGTTTCGGCGGCGATGGAGTCCAAACGGCTTGGATTGTGCAGTAAATCCCTGTTTGTCGTACCCAACCACCTCACTGAGCAGTGGGCATCGGAGTTCTTACAGCTCTATCCCTCAGCCAACATTTTGGTGGCAACGAAGAAAGACTTTGAAACCAAGAACCGCAAAAAGTTCTGCGGCAGAATTGCCACCGGCGATTACGATGCCATCATTATCGGGCATTCGCAGTTCGAGAAAATACCGATGTCCATTGAACGGCAGCGGGCGATCCTCGAACAGCAGCTTGATGAAGTTACGGAGGGCATTACGGAACTGAAAAAGAACCGTGGAGATAACTTCTCCGTAAAACAACTGGAACGCACAAAGAAATCTGTCAAGCAGAAGCTCGATAAGCTCAACGACCAATCCAAAAAGGATGATACAGTGACCTTTGAGGAGTTGGGTGTGGACAGACTTTTCATTGATGAGAGCCACTACTATAAGAATCTGTTCCTCTTTACTAAGATGCGGAATGTAGGCGGCATCGCCCAAACCGAAGCGATGAAATCCAGCGACCTCTTTATGAAATGCAGGTACTTGGACGAGTTGACCGGAGGGCGTGGGGTAGTGTTTGCGACAGGAACGCCGATCTCCAATTCGATGGTCGAACTTTACACCATTCAGCGATACTTGCAGTACAACACCCTTGTTCAGAACAACTTGCAGCACTTCGATGCCTGGGCTTCCACTTTCGGAGAAACCATTACGGCAGTAGAACTAACACCCGAAGGAACGGGATACCGAGCCAAAACACGCTTTGCCCGCTTCTACAATTTACCGGAGCTGATGGCGATGTTTAAGGAAATCGCAGACATCAAAACAGCGGATATGCTTGACCTGCCAGTGCCGAAAGCGGTCTTTCACAACATCTCGGTGAAGCCCTCTGAAATCCAAAGGGATATGGTTGCGGGGCTTGCGGAAAGAGCCGAAAGGGTGCGGAACGGTATGGTTGATGCAAGAGTGGATAATATGCTCAAGATCACAAACGACGGCAGAAAGCTGGCACTTGACCAGCGGCTTATCAATCCATTGCTCCCTGATTTTGAGGACAGCAAGCTCAACGCCTGCGTGGACGCTATGTTTGAAACTTGGGAGCGTGGCAGTGAGAAACGGTTGACCCAGCTATTCTTCTGCGACCTGTCTACGCCGAAAAACGATGGCTCCTTCAATGTCTATGACGACATTCGACAGAAGCTGATTGCCCGTGGCGTACCCGCCGATGAGATAAAGTTCATCCACGAAGCAGATACCGAATCAAAGAAGCTGGAGCTGTTCAAGAAGGTACGCCGAGGGGATGTCCGCATCCTGATGGGCAGTACGCAGAAGATGGGAGCCGGTACGAATGTGCAGAACAAACTTGCCGCATCCTCCGATCTCGATTGCCCGTGGCGACCGTCTGACTTGGAACAGCGGCTCGGCAGAAGCATCCGGCAAGGCAACGAAAATGCAGAGGTTCACATCTACCGTTTTGTAACGGAAGAAACCTTTGATGCCTACTTATATCAGCTCGTGGAAGGCAAGCAGAAGTTCGCTTCGCAGATAATGACCAGCAAATCGCCGGTACGCTCCTGCGAAGATATTGACGAAACCGCACTGTCCTATGCTGAAATCAAAATGCTGGCGACCGGCAATCCCCACATCAAAGAGAAGATGGACTTGGACATTCAGGTTCAGAAATTGCGGCTCTTAAAGTCCAGTTTCCTTTCCGAAAAATATGCTTTGGAGGATAAGATCATCAAGTTCTATCCGCAGGAGATCGCACGGCGGGCTGATGTAATTGCGGGATTAAAATCCGATATTGAAAGAGTGGCAGAGCACCCGAAGCCGTCTGATGAAACCTTTGTGGGTATGACGGTCAAGGGTGCTTTCTATTCAGAGAAAGCGGATACCGGCAACGCCATCTTGGAGGCGTGTAAGGCAATGACGAATCCCGAACCCATTCCCCTCGGTGAGTACCGTGGTTTTACGATGGAGCTGTACTTTGAAGCAAGAGAATACAAAGTGCGGCTCAAGGGTGAGCTTGGTTATCCCGTAACCCTCGGCACGGACACCTTCGGTAATATCACCCGCTTGGATAATGCGCTGGAGGGGCTTCCAAAGCGTTTGGAGATGAACGAAATGGAGCTTGACAACATCAAAAAGCAGTTTGAAACTGCGAAGGTCGATGTGGAAAGACCGTTCCCGCAGGAGGAAGAATTGAAAGCCAAGACCGACCGGCTGAATGAACTCAACGCCCTGCTCAATGTGGATAAGCGTGAGAACGAGATCGTCGGCGGTGAACCCGATGAGGGTGAAGAACTGCCCGAAAAGAAACCGAAGGACTTGGAAAGATAGCCGAACCTCTTGACAATCGTTATCATATATGATAACATTATAGTGGATCAGAAGAGAGGGTTTTGTATGACCGAAAAGGAACTGTTGACAGCAAGACAGAGCATCGTGCAGAAGCTGACGCAGGCAAGACTGGAAAAAGGATTGTCGCAGGAGCAGCTTGCAAAGCGCATCGGAACCCAGCGTTCCAACATCTGCCGCATCGAAAAAGGAACGCAAAACCTCTCCCTTGACCTGATGCTCAAGATCGCAGAAGCGCTTGACAAGGATGTGTCCGTAATGCTCGAGGAAAGGAGCAGCACAATGGAAAAAGAATATAGCCTGCGCCTTTATGATGAAACACTGCTGACCTTCACGCTGGAGGAAAGAGGCTTGGAGGGCTTGCAGGCGACAATTCTTCACACCGAAACGGCAAAGCAAAAGCTGTTTCCCCTCGACTTGGAGCTGACAAACGAGGGCGTTGTGAAGTGGCTGGAACGGCGGGTGATCCCGAAGAACCGGCAGTTTGTAGATGAAATCTTAAAGACGCTGGGGCTGAGCGTAAACAACACGAAGGGCATCATTGATGTCTGTATGGGGCTGTCCCTCAACGACAGCTATTGGGTCGTCCCCGCCGACTTTGACGGCAAATATGCCGATTATAACCTCTATGAAAACCGCTTCTCCGAAGCGCTGTCGCTGGTGGCTTATACCGGCGTGGGCGGCAGTCGGGAGGCATTCTCTACCTCGCCGGAGCTGACCACCAACGGTATGCTGCGGAAGGCTTGGCGGTTCGTGGAGGGTGACGGCATCTATCTGTATAAGGGCGGCACGGAGGGTGCTGCGAACACCGGAAACGAGCCGTACAGCGAGTATTATGCCTGTCAGATCGCAGACAAAATGGGCATCGGCTGCGTACAGTACGACTTGGAAAACTGGAAAGGGATCCTTGCTTCCAAGTGCCGGCTGTTCACGGATATTGATACTTCTTTCGTCCCTATCGGGCGTATTCTCCGCAAGACGACGCTGAAAGCCTGCCTTGATTATTACAAGACCTTGGGCGACGAGTTCTACGAGCAGCTTTGCAGTATGCTGGTTTTCGATGCCCTGATTTACAATGAGGACAGACACTTCGGCAACTTCGGCTTGCTGCGGAACAATCACACGGGCGAAATTATCGCCCCTGCACCCATCTTCGATAACGGCTTGTCGCTGTTCAACTATGCGATGCCGGATGATTTCAAGAACCTGAGTGCGTATGCAAAGACCCGTTCCAATCCCTATCGCATTTCCTATGAGGATGTGTGCAAAGAGGTAATGGGTGCAAAGCAGAAAGCGCAGCTGCGGCGAATGGTGGACTTCAAGTTCACCCGTCATCCGTCCCTCAATTTGCCGGAGCAGCGGCTGACAGCCATTGAAAAGCAACTTGGAGAGCGTACGAGAGAGCTGCTCTCCATTCCGGTTCAGAGAAGTACAAAGCGCAAAAATGAACCGGAAAGATAATCCGTCTACGGTATTGGAGCAACCCCATACCGTAGATACATACTTGGAACTTGACGGTAGAAAAAGTCACAATATCGTCGTATAATATGCTTAAATCAGAATGAAAAATCGGAATTTTTTGTGGAGGTGTTTATATGATATTCCTAAAGGTATTGGCTGTAGTTCTGGGATTGGCATTCCTTCTGTTTGGATACTTCATTTACTTTAAAAAGAAATACAATCTTATCAACGGTTTTGAGGCGGATTTCAAAGCCGGTCGGAAGAAAGAAGAATACGCAAAGAAAGTGGGAATGATAGAGTTTGTTGTTGGTATAGTTCTGCTTATCACAGGTGTTGCACTTATTCTGTTTGCCTAATAAATTCCAGTTTGTCGAACTGAATATAAGGATGATCCGTCTGCGGTATGGGAGCATCCCCATACCGCAGATACTTATCGGCCGCCCATATAAACCGGTATGAGATTCCCGTGAAAAATACCACCTATGTTCTTAAAACAACCACCTATCGAGAATCGGTAGAAATCGGTTCTTGATTTTCCTATACTGTAACCGTAGCGAGGAGGTGAACCGATGCAAATTGAAATCAAGATAGACGAAAAATGCAAAGAGCCAAAAATCATCGTGATGACGGACAAAATGACCGATGAAGTCAATGCAATCATAAAAAGACTGTCAGACGAGCAACCGCAGGTCATTGCCGGATTCAGGGACGATGTTGTCGAGGTTCTGGAACCGTCTGAAATCTACCGTGTTTTTGCCGAATCAGGTAAGGTGTTTGCCGAGACAAATCACGGCGAGTATGCGCTCCGCCTGAGGCTATACGAGGCGGAACAACGGCTTGACAGCAAGACTTTTGTCCGAATATCAAACTCGGATATTATCAATCTGAGAAAGGTCAAGAGCTTTGATTTGAGCTTTGTCGGGACAATTTGCATCACGCTTTCAAACGGTACGGTTACTTATGTTTCTCGGCGATCCGTCGCCAAAATCAAACAACTGTTAGGAATGTGAGGTGGCAGAAATGAAGAAAAAACTGATTGGACGAGGACTAATTGGTTTCCCTGTTGGCATTGCAATCGGATATGTCATTACGGTGATTATCTCAATCTGCATTGGGGATGGCTTCTTCCATCCGGTCAATCCAGAGCTTGTGAATAAAATGGGGAGCGAATTAAATGCGATTCTCATTCAAACCGGTCTGAGCGGAATAATGGGCACAGGCTTTGCAATGGCTTCGGTTATTTGGGAAATTGATTCGTGGAGTCTTGCAAAGCAAAGCGGGATTTACTTCGCAATTGCTTGCGTGATTATGTTCCCTATCTCTTATTTTGCCAACTGGATGCCCCATTCGACCGCTGGAATTCTGTCTTATGTGGGTATATTCGTAGCGATCTTCCTCGCTGCTTGGGTAACTCAGTATTCTGTGTGGAAAAGGAAGATTAAGAAAATGAACGAAGGCATTAAGGATAATAGCGATATGGATTGATCCCGCCGATCTGCATCCTGCGCCTTGTTTTAACAACAGAATAAACCACATACATAGCCGCTTGGTTTTCAAAAGAAAGCAGGCGGCTATTTCTATTTTGAAGGAGGTGTTCGCTATGAACGAAACAGATTACAACGCTCGACTTTACGAGAAAATGAAAGCCGAACAGGACAAATACCGGGACTGGCTTGTGCGTCAGGAGCCGTCCGAAATTCTCAATCATACCTACGAATACACGATGCGGGAGGACATCGTGATGTGTATGGAGGAGCTGGAGCTTGAGCCGGAAAAGGCAAGGGCTTTGCTTCGTTCCCCTTGTCCTCTGAGTGATGTGTATAAGGAGTTCCGGGACAGAGAAATCGAGCATATGGATACCATCCGGGACTCCATCGAAACGGAAGCGGATAAGAGCCTGCAACGGCAGGAGAAGAAACAGCACCGGGAAAGCAGGTGATTTTATGCCGTATATCCCCCCAGAGGTGGTGGAACAGGCACGGCAAATCGACCTGCTTACCTATCTGCAAAGCTGTGAGCCGCAGGAGCTTGTCCGCATTTCCGGCAACAACTATACCACCCGCACCCACGACAGCTTGAAGATTTCTAACGGCAAGTGGATGTGGTGGTCACAGCGCATCGGCGGCTACAATGCCCTTGACTATCTTGTGAAAGTCAAGGGCTGTTCTTTTGTAGAGGCGGTCGAAACGCTGATGGGAAAGGCGGCGGTGATGCCGTCAGTGGCGATCAAGTCAAAGCAGAAAGCGGAACCGAAGGTCTTACTTCTGCCGGATAAAAGTGCTACCACAGATAAAATTACAGAGTATCTTTTCGGCAGAGGAATCGACTATACCATCATCCAATACTGCATTGACAAGGGGCTGATTTTCGAGAGCCTGCCGTATCACAACCTTGTGTGCGTGGGCTTTGATGAGAAAAATTCCCCTCGTTATGCGTCCTTCCGAGCGACCAATGACCGCCGAGTTTTGGGTGACTGCTCCGGCAGCGATAAGCACTATTCTTTTCGGGTCGCAGACAGCGACAGCAGCACGGTGCATCTTTTTGAGTGTGCCATTGACCTGCTTTCCTTTGCGACACTTGAAAGGATGGCAGGCAGGGATTGGCGTACAGACAACCTTGTTTCCCTCGCCGGGGTGTATCTGCCCAAGGAGAAAATCGAGGACAGTACAACCCCTGCGGCTCTTGTGAAATTCCTTGATGAGAAGCCGCAGATTCAAAAAATCTTCCTGCACTTCGACAACGACAATGCCGGAAGGAAAGCCAGCCTTGCACTGAAAACCATATTGCCGAGCAAGTATGAAGTCATTGACAGCCCTCCGCCCTGCGGCAAGGACTACAATGACTTTCTTTGTTTCCAGCTCGGTATCCACCACAATAAAACCAAAGAAAGGACGAATGAACGATGACTGAGTTTAGCATTTATCAGATCAATATGGATCGGGATTCCGCCAATGTGTGCTTCATCGGAATGGAATCCCTCGAAAAAATCAAAGGCACTAAGAAAGTCAACGCAGCCGCTTACGATAGAGTTTATGACGGCAAAATGGACTGCATCTCCCTCGAAAACATCTATCAGAAGTTCAATGTTGACCATCCTGCCGACTACAAGGGACGCTCTCTTTCTGTATCGGATGTAGTCGAAATCAGGGAAAGCGATACCCTTAATCCCGGCTTCTACTTCGTGGACAGTATCGGGTTCAAGTCGATTTCTTTCGACAAATCGCTCTGCAAGGAGCCGGTAAAAGCAGGCAACGGAAAGATTTCCGTTCTGCTTGTTGAGCCGAACAAGTATCCCAAGATGATTGAGATCGACGATACCTTGGAGGCGATGCAGACAGTGGTCGGCGGCGACATCGAGGAATATATGCCCTTTGAGGATGAGGTCGCCATCATCTGCAATGAGGAGGGCAAGGTCAATGGGCTGACCCCGAATCGGGCGGTTTATGGAGAGCCACAAACCGTTGAAATGACCTTTGCCGAGATGCGTAGCCGCTTTTGTGAAGCGGAAAACGAGGGCAAAGAACACCTCTCCGGCTATATCGTTTTCACGCAGGACAGCTTTGACAAGCCATACGATGAGAGGTCAAGAACCTATGGCGTCAGCTCCAACAACAAGGCGTTTCAGGCTGGAATGGGTGGCTATTCCATCTTCGGGTCGTGCCTTGACGGAACTGACCCGTGCGTCAGACTGGACGGTTATATGTTTGGCGAGAACGCTTGGAAAATTGAAAAGTGCTATATGATGGAGCCTTCCCGTGAGATGCTGGACATCATTTGCGGGAAGTTTTTCGTTGCCTATGCTCCCTTTGAAGCAGAGAGGTTCCAGTCCCTCCCGCCTGATCTTGCGGAGAAATACCGTGAGAAATTCAAGTATCCCGAACGCTTTATGAGAGTCAACAACGAGATCGTGGCAGTACCCTTCAAGCCCGTCAGGGCGGACAAAGAGCGCTGATCTCAATGAGAACGGGGTTCCCCCGAACGCTCTGTATTATCTTAACGAGCAGACTGTTTTTACTCCTACCGGTCAAAAACAGTAAATCGCTCGTTAGGGGAACCCCCTAATACCCCGTGCAAGAAGCACCATACATTTCAAGAGAAAGGATGAAATCCATTTATGAAAAGAACGATCAAGAAGCAGTTTTGGTTTTCCCGTGACGAAGCGCAGGACTTGCAGAAGAAAGCAAAGAAAACCTGCCTGTCTGAAGCGGCACTCGTCCGTCTGCTGCTCCGTGGATATGAGCCGAAGGAGAAGCCCGATGACCGTTTCTACGATGCGATGCGGGAGTTCTCCGCCATCGGCAATAACATCCATCAGATCTCCGTTAAGGCAAACGCCCTCGGCTTTATCGACACGCAGAAGCTGAACAGTGAGTTGGATCGCCTGCACAAGTTTCAGGCAGATATGGAGCGTCAGTTTCTTCGACCCGGCGAGAGCAACCTGAAATGGCAGTAAGTAAGCTGTGGCCGGTCACGGTTCGCCTTGCGACCGTTCTCGACTACGCTTCCAATCCTGAGAAAACCACAAAGTCAAAGTCGAAGTACAGCGACGCCGATTATCAAGCACTCCGTGATGTAGTCGCCTATGCAAAGGACGGAGAGAAAACAGAACGAGAGTTATTTTGTGAGGGCATCCACTGTAATCCGCAAACTGCCCGTGAACAGTTCATCACGGTGAAAGAGCAATTCGACAAGCCGGATGGCATCCAAGCATATCACGGTTATCTCAGCTTTGAAGAAACCGACATCACACCGGAGCTTGCACAGCAGGTCGGTATGGCGTTCGCAGAAAGAATGTGGGGCGACCGGTTTCAAGTTCTTGTAACTACTCACCTGAATACGGAGCATCTTCACTGCCACTTCGTTGTGAACTCCGTTTCGTTCAGGGACGGCAAGCGATTGCAGAACAAAGAGAAAGCGTGGTGGTACTTCCGCCATATTGCCGATGAGGTCTGCTTGGAACACGGTCTGTCCGTGGTACAGAACCCGGAAGCCTATCAGTCGCCCCGCATCCTGACGCAAAAGGATAAAGCCGGGATGCCTACACGCTACAACCTCGCCCGTGCCGCCTTAGATGAAGCTATCGCAATGAGCCACAATATTCGACAGCTTGAATATCATCTGTCTGAGATGGGATACACCCTCGGCTCCAATCCCAAGCGGAAGTATTGGACGATCAAGGGCAAGGGCGATGAACGCCCCATTCGATTGCACAGGCTCGGTGAGGAATACACCAAGGAGCGCATTACGCAGCGGCTCATTGAAAACCGTGATAACATCGACTTCGAGCCGTTCCAGCCGAAAACCTACCGACCGAAGCAATACCGGCTCAGAACACGGAGCGACAGAATTGGAAAAGTCGGCGGTCTGTATGGGCTGTACCTTTACTACTGTTACCGGCTCGGCTATTTGCCGAAGTACAAGGTAGGACAACAGAATCACGCACGAGTCCACTATCTTTTCAAAGAAGATCTGATGAAGATAGATGAACTCACCAAACAAGTTACGCTACTCGGCAAGCACCACATCGGTACAGACGAGCAGCTTTTTTCATATCAACACTCGGTCGAGGAGCAGATCAAGACCGTAACTGCCGACAGAACGCACCTCCGAAATGAAATACGAAAAGTGAACATCACAGATGCAGAGCTGTCGCAGGCAAAGGCAAGTATCTCACTTCTCAGCGAGAAGCTGAAAGAACTCCGCAAGGAGGTCAAACTCTGTCAGGACATCGCTGTCCGTTCCAAGGTTATCGAGGAAAAGGTGGATGCAGTCCGAGCAGAGGAAGAAAAATCAAAACGAAAGGAGAACCGCAACTATGAACAACGGCGGTGATGCGGCTGAGCAGGTCGTCAGGCTCTCGCTTGAAGGCTTTGAAGTTGCCGCAAAACTTACAGGCTCGGCGGCAAAGAATGTCGCCCTGCTTCTCGTGTCCGTGCTGAAGCAGGAACAACAGACCAAAGGCAAGGCACGGCTCACCAATATGATCAAGTCCGGCAAGGAACTGAAAGTCTTTTCTATCCCGAACAAGGACTTGGCACAGTTCACCAAACAGGCAAAACGCTATGGCGTTCTCTATTGTGTCCTGAGAGATAAGAGCGCTAAGGGAGATGATGTACCCGTGGATATTATCGCCCGTGCAGAGGACGCTTCCAAAATTCAGCGCATTGTGGAACGCTTCGAGATCGGCAAGGTCGATAAGGCAGGCGTTATCACGCAGGCGGAGCAGGACAAGGCTGACCGTGAAGCGGTGGCACGGGAAGTGCCGACCAAAACCAAGGGCGAGATCATCGTGGAGGAAGCAATGGGAAAGCCTTTGCAGAAAGAAGGTCAGTCCCACGAAAACCCTACGGTCGCAAAGACGGAAAAAAGCCCTCCGTCCGAGCGAAGCTCCGAGATCAGCGGTACGGTTACTGACCGGGGTACAGCAAAGCAGGCAGACAAGAAGCCTTCCGTGAGAGAAAAGCTGGAGCGCTACAAGGTTGCTGCAAAAGCTGACAAAGAAGCAGACCGTGCCGAGCCTGCGCTTTCCAAGGAGAAAAGCAAGACTCCCGAACCGAACCGTCAGACGGTTCACACCCAGCCGAAAAAGCATAAGAAATCGAAAGAGAGGTAATCAGCTATGACTAACAATTTCACTCCCAAGAAGTCCGGGACTGCGGCTCGTCCGCAGCTCTCCCCGGAGGAATACGCCGCCAAGAAAAAGGCGGAGAAGGATGCCGTGTATCAGATGATCGACGATACCGCTACTGAGATCGTCCGTGACCCCGACAAGTTCAGGGCATATCTCGATACGCAGGCACGAATGGATCGCTACTCTGCCGCCAACGCCCTGCTCATTTATAAGCAGCAGCCGCAGGCGACGCAGCTCAAGGATTTTCGTGATTGGCAGGAGGACGGCGTGAAGGTCAACAAGGGTGCTAAGAGCCTGTCCATTCTTGAACCTGTTGAATACACCAAGAATGACGGCTCTACCGGCATTGCCTACAATGTCAAGAAGGTATTCGATGTCGCGCAGACCAGCGGCAAGAAGCCTGCTGCACCTACCCTTGATCGTGACCCCCGAAAGCTCGTTTCCATTATGCTCGACACGGCTCCCATTGATGTGAGCACTGTGGAGGAGCTGCCTTCTCCCAATATGGGAGCGTTCTATAAGAACGAGGATCAGACCCTCTATATCAAGCGGGACATTGGGGATAGCGTTGCCCTCTGCCAGTGCGTGGCACAGGAACTTGGTCACGCTCAGCTTGCAATGAACTGCGAAGCATACAGCCGCAGGGATATGGGCTTCTCTGCTGTCTGCGTCGGCTATATGCTCTGCCGCAAGTTCGGAGTGGATGTGAAGAACTTCGCCATTGACCGTATTCCGGAGGAGCTGGCGGGCAAATCCCCCAAAGAAATTCGTGCGGAACTTTCCAAGACCCGTTCTGCGATGAGCGAGATCGGCTCTCGTGTGTCGGAGGAAATCTACCGTCGCCGAGCAGACCGAAGCAAAGATCAGGAAAGATGAGGTGTGAGCGATGAAAGAGGAACGCTATCACATCGCCTTGGACGATTATGAACACGGCGTAGTGATTCGAGCTTTGAACGATACCAAAACCGAACTGATGAATGAGGGTAAATCCACCGATGCCGTGGACGATCTTATCATCAAGGTCGGGTATGCCCCAAAGAAAAAGTTCAAGGTAGTGGAAAGAAAGGACTGCTCCTGTCGTGAATCGAGATAACGACAGACAGACCTCCATCATTCTCGCCGTACTCGGCATCCTGCCGATTGTGTGGCTCGGACTTCTCATTGCACCATCCGTTAAGGGTGGCTTGCCGGAGATACTGCCGAGCTTGATGAATGTGATGAGCGACCCGTTTCATATAGTGCTTTGCGAGGACAGTGTAAAAACTGTCCTCGTTTTGCTTCTCTGCTATGGAATGGGCATCGGGATCTACTTCTCTACACGCAGGAACTACCGACGCCGGGAGGAACACGGCAGCGCAAAATGGGGCAATGCCAAAGCCGTGGACAAGAAATACCGGCAGAACCCACCGTCCGAAAACAAGCTGATGACGCAGGCAGTCCGTATCGGACTCAACGGCAAGAAACACCGCCGAAATCTGAACACCCTTGTCTGCGGCGGTTCCGGTGCCGGTAAGACACGCTTTTACTGCAAACCGAATCTGATGCAGGCAAACACCAGCTTCGTGATTCTTGACCCAAACGGAAAAGAAGTTTTAGGATATATATTGCAAGCAGTCCATTGAATACGGCTGCGAATAAAAGACGGAAAGGAGGTCAGAAAGTGCCTAAAATCAGGGATTTTGATAGAGTTACAGCCCTCTATGAAAGGCTGTCCAAGGATGATGAGCAGCAGGGCGAATCGAACTCGATACTGAATCAAAAGAGATTTCTCGAAGATTTTGCCCGCAAAAGCGGTATGACGAACATCAAGCATTTTACCGATGACGGTTACACAGGGCGTAACTTCAACCGTCCCGGATTTCAGGCAATGCTTGCAGAAGCCGAAGCCGGAAAAATCGGCACGATTATCGTCAAGGATATGAGCCGTTTCGGCAGAAACTATCTTGAAGTCGGCTTTTATACCGAGATTCTGTTCCCCAAGAAGCAGATACGCTTTATCGCAATCAATAACAGCGTGGACAGCGACAAACCACAGGATAACGACTTTACCCCGTTCCTCAACATAATGAACGAGTGGTATGCCAAGGACACCAGCAACAAGATAAAGTCCATCTTTCTGTCCCGTATGAATGATGGCAAACGCTGCTCCGGCAGCATTCCCTACGGCTACAATCGACTGCCCGAAGATAAACAGACCTTAGTGGTCGATCCTGTTGCTTCTCAGGTGGTAAAACACATCTTTGAGCTTGCGGCAGAGGGCTTGACGCCTCCGGCAATCGCAAGACAGCTAACGGAGGAAAAGGTGCTTATCCCATCGGCGTACACCCTCCAATATCACCCCGAACAATGCAACCGAAAAGCGGAGTACGGCTGCACAAGCTGGAACGCAAACACGGTAAGAGAGATTTTAAGCCGACAGGAATATCTCGGTCATACTGTGCTGAGAAAGACCATCGGAACGAACTTTAAGACCGATGAACGCCGTTTTGCCACCGATGAGGAACGCCTTTTGTTTGAGGACACCCACGAGCCAATCGTTGACAGCGAGCTTTGGGAGCAGGCGCACAGAAGATTGAAACACGCCACACGCCGTATAAAGGAAGGGACGCACCAAGAGGAATGCTTACTGCCCGGTCTTGTGTATTGTGCTGATTGCGGCAGTAAGATGTCCTATCAGACGAACTACTACAAAAGCGGCGAACCCTACCACTCGTTCCGATGCAGCAGCTACGGAAACAGAACCGTGAACTGCACCATCCATCACATCAGCGATAAAGTCCTCTATCAGTTGGTGCTGCGCTCTATCCAACGCCTTTCAAGCCACATTATCGCAGATGAGCGTGGCTTTGCCGAAGAATTGAAAAGCAAATGGGAAGCACAGGCGAACGGTAAACCGCAAAAGCAAAAGGAAGAACTTCAGACAATCAACCGCAGACTGAATGAGCTTGACCGCCTGATTGGAAGTCTTTATGAGAATTTCATTTCAGGTCTGCTGCCTGAAAAGCAGTACAAGTCCCTGATGAAGAAATACTCTGCTGAACAGGACAGCCTTGAGAGCCAAGTATCAGAAATTCAGGAGAAGTTGGAGCAAACAAAAGCGTCCTCTGCCCATATCGGGCGGTTTATCAGGCTCATCAAGAAGTATAAGCAGCCCGCAGAGCTGACGAAAGAGATGGCGTGTGAACTAATTGATAAAATCGTTGTTCACGAAGCCATAGGCAAGAAGCCGAACCGACAGCAGCAGGTGGACATCTACTATAACTTCATCGGGCAGTTTGACCTCCCGCTTTCCGAAAAGGAAATTGCCGAAGCAAGACAAAAAGCCGAGCAAGAAGCGGCGGAAAAAGCCAAGCGCAAGAAGAACCGGCAGCGTGAGAGCAATGCTGCGCATAGAGCCAAAACCAAGGCGGAACGCTGGGCGGCGAATGACGGTCATAAGTACCCGAAGCGTGTGTGCGAACAATGCGGCAAAGAGTTTTATCCAAGCAGCACAAGGCAGAGGTTTTGCAACACCGACTGTACAAAAGTCCATCAGCAGGCAGAAAAAGAGAAGAAACGCTTTGCCGAAAAGGGAGAGCACACCTTCCGTCAAAAGGTCTGCAAGATTTGCGGCAAGCCCTTCTGGCCGTCCAACGGTCAGGAGGTGCTGTGCTCCGAGGAATGCAAAACCATCAATCGCAACCAAAGACAGCTTGCCTATTATCATCGTAAGCAATCCGAGCAGAAAGCCGGAGAAGCAATATAATTCAAGGAGGACAACATAATGGAAAAATTCATCACAGACGAAAGGACAGGCTTGTGTTATGAGCTTGTCGGGGATTACTACCTGATCGCCGGAGAGGACGAGACGGAGGGCAGACCCATCGGCATTTGGGGACAGCGACACCTGCGGTATATCCGCAAACACAAGGTCGGTCTGTATGCCGAGCTGCTTACCACCGGCAAGCTGAACGATTACCTTGCAGACCTTAACGAGCAGGCAGAAGCATTGTTTTCTCGGCTGGTAAAGCAGCTTTCCGAAAAGGAGGGCGTAACGGAAGCCCTCAAAGCGGAAAACCAAATGCTGTGGGTACAGAGGATGAACAACATCCGCAGTGCTGCTATGGAAATCGTTACAAACGATTTGATTTACTGTTAGGAGGACTGCTATGAATGTCAAGCTGGACGATTATGAGGTGCGGGTGCTGATAAACGGCTTAATACAGCAGCACAGGAGCTATGACGCAGAAACCAACGGTCAGATTGACGCCCTCGCCCTTCGCCTGTGCGACATTGCGGAAGCGATGAAGCCGGGGCGAAAGAAGAAAATCTCCTTTGAGCCGGTAGAAATCAGAGTAATTTGTCAGTGCCTTATGGAGTGGCGAAATCGAGAGATACAGGCGAAAAGACACGGCGCAGTGGATGCTATAAATGAACTGCTGATACGGTTTACCCGATAAAGAGAAAAGTCGCTGTCAACAGACGGCGGCTTTTCCTTTTCAGGTAGTATTCAAGAAGTCATAAAGTTTCGTGAGTAATGGAAGAAGGCAATGCTTTGAGAAAAAGATGAGAGCAATATTCTGAAAACTACTTGAGATTTTGGAGAAAATCTGCTAAAATACTTTTGTATATCTATGGGGTAGGGGAATTCATATCCTTTTGCCTTAGAAATTATGGAAGGAGGACTTGACTATGGCAAACGGAAATGCGACAATTATTGTCGGCTCGGCTCGGCTCGGCAGGAGCATAGTGCCGTTTTTTCAGCGTGTCAAGTCTTATTTCATACAATTTATAACGAACCAGTTGCCGGAGACAGGGCGCATTATGCCTTGGCTTCGGCTTTTTGCGTTTGCCGGAAGGATGGTGGTTTGATATTGAAGTCCTAACCACGACCGGCAAATCTATCTTTTCCGGTTAAACCTTCTATCTTCTCCGGCGTGTCCGCTGCCGGAGGAAGTAAATAGCGGATAGAATTATTTTGGAGGAATGAAAATGAAGAAGAAACTTCTAAGCCTTCTGCTTGCGTTGTGTCTTGTGATGGCGCTTGTCCCGATGACAGCGTTTGCGGCAGGCACCACAGACTCTTGGGATGGGACAGCCGATACAAGCTGGTATGATGAGAATGAAACGGAATTTCATCTGCAAACAGCCGAGCAGTTGGCAGGCATGGCAAAGCTTATCAATGGTGATATGGCAAATTTTAAGGACAAAACCATTTATCTTGAGAATGACTTGGATTTAGGCGGGCATGAATGGATCTCTATCGGTGACGGAGCAAATACGGATGTGGGATCATTTCAGGGTGTTTTTGACGGACAAAGCCATGTAGTTTATAACCTGTATTCTCATGAGGGCCTAAAATCTGAAAACAAAGACAATAACAATAACTTGTATAGAAATGGTTTGTTCGGAAGTATATAATGCGACTGTAAAAAATCTCGGTATTGAAAATGCGGATATCGTGATACCAATGAAAGATGGATCCACTTACGGAAAAGGTATTTTGGTGGACTGGATGACCCATTCCACTATAAATAATTGTTATACTACTGGTTCTATTACCGGAGGCTCTTATATAGAAAAATACATAGGTGGTATTGCAGGATTTTTAAATGGGAACAACAGTATCAGCCAGTGTTATTCTACCGCTGCAATTACGGGTAACTATGACGGCGAGTACTATGCAGAACAAGAAGGCGGGTTAGAGCCTATGGATTGCTGGGATTCGCTGGGTGGCATTGTCGGAGCCTCGTATAGGGGACAGGTGACAATAAGCGACTGTTGGTTTGGCGGAGAAATCGTTGTAAACTCCATTCAGGCTCCCGTTGGCGGTATTATCGGATATGGCAAAGGTGTAAGCATGGTCAACTGCCTTGTCGCTACAAAAGAAATCGGCAACGATGGCTGGGAAAATACTTACTGGCTTGGTTATGTCGTAGATAAAGATGCAAAGAATTGTTTCTGGCCAAATGATGCTAAATATAATTTTAATGTTGCCAATGCACAAAGCGGAAATTCGGCAGGCACAGCAGTTGATGATTTTATGGATGAAGGCGTTTTGACGGGACTTAACGCCAATGCCGCGGAAGGTGTGAGATGGGTACCGGGTATAAAACATCCCACCTTTGATTGGGATAGCAAAAATATTCCGGCGAACTACTCTAAAATAGATGAAGTCATTGCAAAAGCGGAAGCCCTGAACAAGGACAACTACAAGGACTTCACCGGTGTGGAAGCTGCTGTCAAGGCTGTTGTCCGTGACAAGAACATCACTGAACAGAGCGAAGTTGACGCAATGGCAAAGGCTATTGAAGATGCCATTGCTGCCCTGCAATACAAGGATGCTGATTACACAAAGGTAGATGCAGCCATTGCCAAAGCAAATGCACTGAACAAGGATAACTACAAGGACTTCACCGGCGTGGAAGCTGCCGTCAATGCTGTTGTCCGTGACAAGAACATCACTGAACAGAGCGAAGTTGACGCAATGGCAA